>RCNB010000208.1_pt1 | contig 59796 bp, 41 predicted proteins | sample 2041321 | NCBI WGS metagenome assembly RCNB01 (sample SAMN09708232, study PRJNA481090) | Marine sediment metagenome, whole genome shotgun sequencing project.
CTAATGGTATAGCCAACAATGTAGCGATTATGAGTATACGTGCTGTGCCTAACGGAGATGAGTACGATAAGGATATTGCTTTGGGGATACGATATGCTGTGGATAATGGCGCTAAGGTTATCAACGGTAGTTTTGGCAAATCATTCTCCCCAAATGCGCAATGGGTATATGATGCGATACAATATGCGGCAGACAATGATGTGGTGTTCGTACACGCGGCTGGTAATGATGGAGCAAATTTGGACGATGCATCAAATCCTAATTTCCCTAACGATCAAATAAATATTGGACCCGAAATTTCGGACAACGTAATTACGGTTGGTGCCTTGGATCCAAAATATGGCTCGGAGCTTTTAGCTTCTTATTCCAATTATGGAAAAATAAACGTTGATGTGTTCGCTCCTGGTACCGATATTTATTCTACTTATCCAAATAACGAATATGAGTACTCTCCAGGCACTTCCATGGCTGCCCCTGCCGTTGCAGGTGTTGCCGCCCTACTATTTTCTCAGTATCCCAGTTTAACAGCGTCACAGGTTAAGAAAATTATTTTACAATCAGGATTGCCAATCAAAGCAAAAGTGGTCTTGGATGGCGATAATTCTAAAAGTGCTACGCTACAGTCTATATCCGTATCCGGTAAAATTGTAAACGCTTACAATGCCTTAATTATGGGGTCAAAAGTAGCTAACGGTACATTACAACTTTAATTATAAAACGATGAAAACGATGCGATTATTAGCAACAATACTTTTAGTTCAAGGATTTATTTTTTCCGGTTTGGCCCAAAATCAGACGTCCTATTGGCAGCAACATGTAGATTACACCATGGAAGTGGACATGGATGTAGAAACCTATCAATACACAGGTACCCAAAAATTAGTCTACACCAACAATTCGCCAGAGGAATTAAACAGGGTCTACTACCATTTATATTTTAACGCCTTTCAGCCTGGTAGCGAAATGGACGTGCGATTGCAAAGTATTTCTGATCCGGATAGTAGAATGATGACCGAAGATAAAAAGAGTCGAATTTCTATATTGTCCGAAACCGAAATGGGCTACCTACGCGCAGAGAGTTTGACGCAGGATGGGCAAAACGTAAGCTTTAGCGAAGAAGGAACCATACTTGTAGTAGATTTGGCAAAACCAATTGCCCCTGGTGCCAAAACCACTTTCGATATGCGCTTTAAAGGTCAAGTGCCCCTTCAAATTAGGAGGTCTGGTCGTAATAACGAGGAAGGTGTTGCCCTTTCCATGGCGCAATGGTACCCCAAATTGGCAGAGTACGATTTTGAAGGCTGGCATGCCGACCCATACATAGCACGTGAGTTTCAAAGCGTTTGGGGAGATTTTGACGTAAAACTTACCATTGATAAAAATTATACTGTTGGCGGTACAGGATATTTACAAAATCCGCAAGAAATTGGACACGGCTACGAAGCTGCTGGAACCAAAGTGAAGAAGCAAAAAGGGAAAACGTTGACTTGGCATTTTAAAGCGCCTAAGGTTCATGATTTTATGTGGGCCGCAGATTCGGAATACCTTCACGACACCTTGCAAATGGAGAACGGTCCTACCTTACACTTTTTGTATAAAGACAACGCGGAAATTCTAGAAAACTGGAAAAACCTGCAGCCAAAAACGGCTGCAGCTATGGAGTTTTTTAATAACGCTGTTGGCGAATACCCGTATGAGCAGTACTCGGTTATCCAAGGTGGTGATGGCGGAATGGAATATGGTATGAGTACCTTGATTACCGGAGAGCGAAAATTCAGTAGCCTAGTTGGTGTAATGGCGCACGAATTGGCGCATTCCTGGTTTCAGTTTGTTCTAGCCACCAACGAGGCTAAGCACGAATGGATGGACGAAGGCTTTACTTCCTTCATTTCCAGCCTTTGCATGAACGAGATTATGGAGCAGGGCAAAGACAACCCTTTTGAAGGTTCCTATAGAGGGTATTTTAATTTAGTAGCTTCCGGAAAAGAGCAACCACAGAGCACCCACGCAGATCGCTACAATATTAATTTTGCCTATGGCGTTGCGGCGTATAGCAAAGGCGCTATCTTTTTGTCGCAACTAGGCTATGTTATCGGTCAGGATAAATTAATGGAAACTTTAAAAAAGTACTATGCCGATTTTAAATTCAAGCATCCTGTACCCAATGATATAAAACGAAGTGCGGAAAAAGTATCCGGTATGGAACTGGATTGGTATCTAATGGACTGGACCCAGACCACCAACACCATTGACTATGGTATAAAAGAAGTTGTTGGTGAAGGCTCGGAAACCACGATAACCCTTGAGCGTATTGGTCTAATGCCTATGCCTATGGATATTCTTGTGGTCTATGCGGATGATACAAGAGAAACCTTTTATGCGCCCTTACGTATGATGCGTGGCGAAAAGGACAACCCTTACCCTGCCATTACTCGCACAGTATTGGAAGATTGGCCTTGGACGAACCCAAGTTACTCTTTTAGTATTGGCAAGCCTGTATCTGAGATAAAAGCTGTCGTTATAGATCCATCCTTATTGATGGCAGATGTAAATGCAGAGAATAACGTTTGGCAGACGGCGGAGTAACCGTAATTTAAACTGCACAAGTGTATTTGTGTTATTCATTCTGCTTTAAGAAAATAAGATAAAACAAAGATCAAAAGCTTTGATCGAGTGTTAATCCAAAGGAATCTTACCTATCCCTTGCGATAGCTGAGACATTCAGACAAAGCTTTTGATTTCATGTGCTAAAAACCATGAACCCCTTACTCCCGATACCAAAGCTCATCTCGGTACATGGCATTTTTCGCCGTCAACTCCCTATTGTGCATCAACACATGGGTGTCATCTTTGTCCTGCGAACGGTAGCCCAACAAATGAAAAAAAGACTTTGCAAAAAGGCGGGCAACGGAAAGATTGACCAACAGCGCTTTTTTTTCAGTACTGTGCCAAGATATCCCTGGCAAATAAACCAATAGGCGGTCAAACTTTATTTTTCGTAAAACTATGGACCACGCCAAAGCCCACTTCGAGATTTTATTGATCAGAAAAAATCCCTCTCCGCCTTGTTCTTGATATAAGGGCATAAACAAAATTGAATTTTTTTGTGCTTGTACTTTCTTTTCATTTTGCCAAGCCAAAAGCCTGCCTTTGGACACTTTCTGAAAATTCTTGAAACCAGGAAGCATCGTGAACGCATCGTGCGGATGTAATACATGGCGATAGACCACTTCATAGAAATCGCTATTGTTCAATGCCGATTCGCTCAGTTGCCGATATGCACGTTCAAAATCGGGAACATTTACTTTTTGTAAAATACCGGTAAAGACCAAGGTGAGCCAGAAAAAAGCGACGTTATTGGCTATAGCTGCCTTCTCGTCATGCCGACCAGATTCAAAGCCCAAGGACACATACCCCAGTTGGTTCATGCGGCTTAAAAGCGGTCCCACCAAATACTCTTCTATCCCTAAAATAATAGGTACTGGAAATTGTTGTGAAAACTTGCGGTTAATCAAGGCGTCATTGATGGTAATAAAGGGTAAGGTTTTGCTGCTGGTAGTATGAAAATCAATAAAATAAAATGGTGGGGCCTGATTTTGTAAAAGCGCGACAAGAGTCTGCTTAAGGTCAAGCAACTCCATTTCCTCCGGCCCAAGAATTGAACGGGGCTTTTTTTCGATTTGCTCTATTTGTGCTTCGGACCAAAGGCGATTCAAATCATTCTCAATGTAGCGTTTCTTTTTGAGCAGGGCAGGCATATTTCCCCGTATACCAAAAATTGCTCCTTTGATTTCCAGCGGTATTTCGTACAAACATGTAAAAACTTGTTCCAAGGCTTTTACCCCTGCTGGTTCGTTTCCGTGAATACCGCCAAAGAAAACTACGGTAGGGCCGTCTGTTTTTCCTTCCAATTGACCGATAAACCTTGTGGTTTTTGAAACTTGAATTGATTTTTCCAATGGTTCTATTCTATTTTAAAGGTCTTTGGCCGTAATGATTCCCCTCAATGTCTTACCTGCCAACACCGGAAGGCAATTGATTTTATTTGTGTTCATAATTTCTTTGGCCTCCCTTAACGTGGTATCTTCAGAAATGGTAATCAGCTCAGTACGCATCAAATCGGACGCGCAACTTTGTAGCCTAACGGAATCGTCGGCATAGTTCTGAACATCGGTCCATGTCAACAATCCGGTTAATTCAGTCTGGTCGTTTACGATGGGTAGGTGGTGTATATTTTTCCACTCCATCATTTTTAGGACCAAAGCGGCACTATCATTTTCTTGTGCGGTAATGACTTTGGTATTCATAAACAGGCGTACTGTTTTTTCTATCTCCTCCGTCTCATATTCGTGACTACTTGCCAATTGCCATGCATCTATAGTGTACCCTTTTCGTTCGTTTTTGTGCATACTTGCGGTTAGTATACGTAATGCTTCGGGCGTCTTATGCTCTTTTTTTAAGGCCCTTAGGCTTTCAACCATCCACCGGGCACCGTTTCTTCCCTTAATCCTGTTCTCGATGATTCCCAAATAATGCTCTACGTCTTTTGGCACCACCTTCATGGCGTAGAGTCCTTTATAGGCCATAGGAAGTAGTTCGTCAAGCAGTAGCTCTTTATAAGGAATCATCTTGCCCCTCCAATAAAACTGTACTGCGCTACCGTATCTCGCAGCGTTGTAGAAGTTGCTTTTAGCGTCTCTGAAGTCCATCTTTTTATGGACGTTTTTATACGCCTTGGTCCGTCCGCGCATGAGGCCAGCCCAAAACATAAAATTTGCAATTTCATCATCAGTGGTCGGCCCCGCCGGAAGGTATCGGTTCTCAATCCGAACATGGGGTTTTTGAGCCGTAATGCCATAACATAACCTGTTCCATTTATAGACCGTGCCATTATGGAGTTGCAAGGCTTTTAGCTTGGGAATTGTTCCGCGTTCCAGTTCGTGCAAACTGTTCGTGGTCAGTTCCGTTGTAATCAAACTTGGGAAATTCACCACACTATCGCGATAAAAATCGACAATAGTTCCCTGCACCCAATTTTTTCCAAAACCTACCCTCGCATCGTATTCATTGGGCAGATATGCACTTGCCCTAGTGTCCACACTCTGCGTAAAAAGGGCGATACGCGATTCTTGCCATAACTCCCTGCCTATCAGCACGGGTGAATTGGCGCAAACGGAAAGTACAGGTCCGGCGATTGCCTGCGCCCAATTATAACTATCCGCAAAATCTTCCGCCTCAAGCTGCAGGTGCCCTTGAAAACTGGTGTTGCATCCCTCTAGGAGAATGGAATCATGCCTAAGGTTAAGTTCGTCAACTCCTTTTATGTGCAGGTAAAGATCATCTCCCCTTAAATCGCAGATAATCGTGTTGAGCACCTCATAACGCTTTATCGGCGACATGTAATCGATTTTTAAATGCCTTAAATCTATCGTTGGTAATATCCCCGTAAGTATAATTTTTAATCCTTCTTCATTCGCTTTCGCGCTAGCCTTTGCCAAAAGTTCTTTCAACTGTGAGTGCAATTCTGAAAAACAGGCACCTGAAAAAGCTAAGGGATCTAGATTGGCTTCCAGGTTGTATCGTGCAATCTCTGTGGTAAAATGGTCGTCGTCAATCGCCTTCAACACGGCCATTGCCTTATTGGAAGGTTCCCAATTACGGTCTACCAAACAAAATTCCTGTTCCGCCCCGATCCGTATAACATCGTTTGCGAACATCCCTTTGTCAAGCATCGTTTCCAAGGCCTCAATATCACTTAAAAGGTGCTTTATATAGTGCGCCTTGTCTAGACTTCCTGTTAATTTTTCTACTTTAAGCTCTCCCATAGTGAATGCCTTGTTGAAATAATTTACCGCCGTACAGTAAAAATCACTCTAAATTAAAAACTCAGACAATCAAGAACAATGACAAATATCATAAGAACGCTATCCTTCTAGAACCAAGAGAAAGGCTAATTTCTTACGCGTCTATACCGTTTTTAGGCTTCCTATTTAAAATAATCAGAAAAACAAGCACTGCCCTGCCCAAATCTCTAAAAACCTTTCAATAATCAGCTCTTTATGGATTCTGCAAAATTTAACCCCACAACAGTGAGTGCGCTTTAAAAAGCAGCCAAAACTGGGATTATTGGCTTTTTTACTTGAGTTAACGGAGTAGACTCAATAGCGGGATTTATCTTTTGTTGTTTTGCCTCTTCCTGTGTGCCGGCAGGCTGGTTTTCGTAGTTAAAATTTTCTACCATAGCTAGGCTATCCTAGTCCGGCAGAGGTCGATACTAGAATGACATTAAAAATGTCCTATAAAACGCTAATCCTAAATTTCCAAGCTTACTTTTAAGCGAACCCATCGATTTTGATGTATTTTTACAGTGCTATGTCGTTCACTTTTCCGAAAAAAGAAAAACTAAAGAGTAAAAAGTTGATTGAGCAACTTTTTGTAGAGGGGAAAAGTGTCTCCCAATATCCTATAAAACTAATTTACCTAAAAGTTGATCAGCAAGAGGCTTTAATAAAAGCCGGAGTAGCCGTGCCTAAAAAAAAGTTTAAAAGTGCAGTCTCTCGCAATCACCTTAAACGACTTTTAAGGGAGTCCTATAGATTAAACAAAGCCCTAGTTTTTAACAATACAGAAGACAAGTTTGCGTTTCTGTTTTTATACATTGGTAAAGAAACACTTCCTTTTGAGGTGGTGCAGCATAAAATGACACTTTTGCTTAAAAAATTTAACGCCCATATACTATAATATCCTTAAAGGATATATGATAAAGGGCGATGCCATAATCCACATAAATCTATATCAATAGGTTGTCCTAAATTTTGTTTAGATGAAAAAGATAGTTAGAAAAAGAGTCCTTGTAGCCCTCACAGCTATAACCTTTCTTGTAGTTGGCAGTAGTTTTAAGAGCGATTTTTTTGAGATTGCCAAACAGATAGAGATTTTCACCACCCTTTTTAAGGAGCTGAACATGAATTATGTGGACGAAACCAACCCTGCAGAGTTGATGGATACGGCTATAAAGAATATGTTAGAGGGCTTGGACCCTTATACTAAATTCCTAAACGAGCAAGACGTAGAAGCCTACCGCATTAACAACGCTGGGGAATATTCGGGCATTGGAGCCCTTGTGCGTTCCTATAAGGATAGATTGCTTATCGTAGAGCCCCACGAAGGATATCCTGCGGATAAGGCCGGTCTAAAGGCTGGGGATGAAATCATTCAAATAGGTGATATTAAAGTAGCCGACTTTGAGGATAACGCCAGTGAACTTTTAAAAGGTGCAAATGGCACATCAGTCTTTATTACCTACAAACGACAAAATAAGATAAGCAGTACCACTATCAAACGGGAAGGTATAGAAGTGGACGCCGTTCCTTTCCATAGCATGATTGACGATAAAACCGGCTACATTGTACTGGCCAAATTCAATGCAAAGGCTTCCAGCCAAACAAAGTCTGCACTGATAGACTTAAAAGGAAAAGGCGCGGAGAAAATTATCTTGGACTTGCGCGATAATCCAGGTGGACTGCTATCTGAAGCCATCAACGTGACCAATCTCTTTGTGCCACAAGGAGAGCTCATCGTTACCACAAAATCTAAAGTTAAAAAATTCAACAGAGAGTATAATACAAAGAACAAGCCAGTAGATACTGAAATTCCGTTAGTGGTGCTCGTAAACGGTAGGAGTGCATCGGCAAGTGAAATCGTTTCCGGTAGCTTACAGGATTTGGATAGAGCTGTTATCATGGGCGCACGAAGTTTTGGAAAAGGATTGGTGCAACGCCCTTTAAAATTAACTTACGGCACACAGTTAAAAGTGACCATCTCTAGATACTACACCGCTTCGGGCCGCTGCATACAATCGCTAGATTATTGGAACAGAGACGACAACGGAAAAGCAGTTCGTAATACAGAATTCAATGATTTTACCACACGCAACGGTAGAAAAGTACAAGATGGTGGCGGCGTCTTGCCAGATATTGAGATATCCACGTTAAAAACTAATGACCTTACCAAGGCTTTATTGCAAAACAATGTCATTTTTGACTATGCTACCGATTACCACTACGGCAATACCTTAGGCGCTGTTGATGACTTTAAGTTCTCAAATACAGACTTCAATAATTTCAAAAGTTTTGTAAAAGCGAGTGACTTCTCGTTTGAAACAAAAGCTGAAGAGGCTATAAAAAAAGCGCTGTCTGGCTCAGAAAACGACTTCTTAGGGCCTGACGTAAATGATAGCTATAAGAACCTTTTGGCGAATATTGAAAAGGGTAAAATCATAGCCTTAGACAAATACCAAGACCAAATTCAAAAAAACCTTGAGGATGAAATCGTGAAGCGCTATTTCTACAGAAAAGGCTTGTACGCCTATTACCTCAACCATGATGACGCCATAATGGCCGCGACTGAATTGTTAGGGAACGAAGGTAAGTATACTGGGATTTTGAAGTAGGGCATACCTACTTCAAAACCACTTTTAGATGTATTAAAATTAGATTCATATCTTACTATTTAATTTGATAGTAAAATAAAAGATCCTATATCTTTTTTAATTTAAAATCTTAAGACCTTTTGATGAAAAAATCGACGCCAAATGCATACTGTTTGCTGAAAAGAAGTTGTGTTTTGGCTTTCGCTTTTACCCTCCTTTTAGGCTGTACTGCCAAACCCAAGGTTGCCGGTAATTTCAACTTACTACCCGTGCCGCAACAGTTTGATATTAAAGGAATAAGCGATTTTGATTGCTCCAATGTTCAGTTTTATTTTAATGCAACCAAGAGTTTGCTTCCGGTATTCGATGACCAATTAAAGCATCTAACCGAAGTGAACGACATCAATAAAGCCCATGTGGTTTTAAACCTTGACTCCACTTTAGATTTAAAACCGGAAGGGTATACACTTGACATTACCAACGATAAAATAACTATCACGGGTAAAGATAAAGCCGGACTTTTCTATGGATTAATGAGCTTGAGTCAATTGATGGAAGATGCATGCGAACAAAGTGCCAATCTACCACTAACCACGATTACAGATTTTCCGGAATTAGGGTATCGTGCTATTCATTTGGATGTAAAGCATCACTTAGAAAAAACAGAATACTACTACAAGCTCATTGATAAGCTGGCGCGATACAAGGTCAATGGCATTATCGCCGAGATGGAAGACAAGCTTAAATTTAAGCGACAACCAATAATTACTTCTGCCGATGCACTATCCATAGCAGAGTGGAAAGACATCAGTGAATATGCAACAGCACGAAATATCGATTTTAGCCCTTTAATACAAGGACTTGGGCATGCCTCCTTTATTTTAAAACATCCCGAATATTATGCACTTCGTGACAATGTGGAAAGTGACTGGGCATTTAACCCCTTGGATCCAAAAACCTACGAAGTACAATTTAATCTTTATTTAGATGCCATGGAAGCAACCCCAAACGGCAAGTATTTACACGTAGGCGGAGATGAAGTGCATACCACAGGAAAAGATAGCGGGATGTCTTCTTTGGAACTGCAATTGATTTGGTTGGGTAAGGTGAGCAAATTTGCCGAGAAACATAACCGTATTCCTATCTTTTGGGACGATATGCCACTAAAACAGGCCGATGTATATGACCCAACCTTCCGGCCGGAAATGAGTCAGAAAGAAGTGGATAGCGTCTGGGCAGAGAACGAACATAAACTCACAGCGTTTTTAGATCGGTTTCCTAAAAACTGCATTTATATGCGTTGGAATTACAGCTCACCAGAAGCTATAGGAAATACAAAGGCCATGGAGTGGTTCAGTAGTAATCGGCTACACGTTATGGGTGCCACGGCAGGCCAGACCCGTTGGGTGCTTATGCCGCAAGAAGAAAGCAATATGGAGGCGATTAAAACCTTTGCAGTCAACTCCATTAATAGTGGCACTAACGGACTCCTATTAACCCTCTGGGACGATGATTCGCCCCATTTTGAACTGTATATGCGTGGAATTATCGCTTTTTCTGAATATACATGGTCTGGAAATAAGCGTAGTAAAGCTGATATAAAGTCGGCCTACCGGCAACGAGAGTTTTCAAATAAGTTGGCAGATAGTTCTTATGCCTTTATAGACGAATTAGAAAAACCGGTAGCCTTCTGGAAAAATGTGCTTTTACAAGGAAACAAACGAAATTATCTGACTACCATGGAGAACCCATTAGTAGAGGGCGTCATTGATTTTCCAGACACAAATAATCAAGGCGCTTGGAGTAAAAAACACAAAGACCGACTCGCAGATGCTGAGAAATATATAGCTAGCTCGGATAGTATTACCAAAAAAATAGCCATAATGAAATCCAAAACGGTTCGCAACACCTATACGCTTGATGTCTATGAGCAAGTAAACATTATGGCCGGCTTCTCGCCAAAGCTACTGCTGGCTTTAAAAAATTACGATAATTCCCATACTCCTAAGGCAAAGTCAGCGGCGTTAAAACACCTCAACGGACTACAAGGGGAGTTTGCCGCCCTACGCTCAAAATTTGAATCCGTCTATGCAAAAACCCGTATTCTTGAAAAACCAGAAAACTATATACTAGACCAAGACCATCATGTGCATTTGGCCAACCAATCCTTAAATTTCGATTGGCAATTTAAGGCAGAAATACTATTTTTTAAGAAGCTGGAGAAAGAGTTAGAGGAGGTTGTTTATTTGGAACTTGCTGAATAAGTGGGAAAAAGAACAAAGACGAGAGACAAAAAAGTAATACGTGAAAAGTAATTTGTAAATATCGGTCGTTATGCGTCGCTGCCGACAGTAGCTTTAGCACACCCTTATCCTTTTACATTTTGAGTTATTGCCAAAACTGTAATTTTATCGGCTCTCTCCTTTAGTCCCGATTAGTTTCGGGATTGAAAAAAGAAGGATTTTACTCATGGTCTAGCAGACACAATACTTGGATTATAATACTGTACGGCAAAGCAGTACTTGGTCAAACCCTCCGTCTGCGAGCGGACACCTCCCTTTATCCTAAAGGAGGAGCTTCAAAAACTTACTGAAAAGTAGTTCCATCCCCTTGGGGAGGACTAGGGGGGCTTACACCTTAAAATAAATCTTCCGCTTATCCAGAAAATAGGTAATCCACCATAAAAATAAGAGAATCAACAAGGCTTCAACAAGCAATATCCAGTTTTTATAGGGCAAAAGGGTATCAAAAATACCTGTACTCCATAAAATTTCAAATTCACGAAACAATAAGTGGCCAAAGGTTTCAGAAAACAAATAAATGAAAATGGAATTAGTGCCCACCACCGAGAAAATTTTCAGCCAGTTTCTCTTGTAACCTTGAACATCTATGGCCCAATAAAAAAAGGTCAAGGTCAAAATATTAATACCTCCGGAAGCCAGGGTAAAGGATGTTGTGGCAATGCGCTTTATTATTGGGGTAACATCCAACCAATCCATAGCAAACCCTAAAACTGTAATCATCGTCCCGAAAATCAGAAATAATTTTAAGTTTTGTTGTGTAGTATTTTTAGAGAGTAACAATTGGCCGCAGATAACGCCCCAAATGGTATGTGCTGCGGTAGGGATAAAATTGACAAAAACCCAATAGCCATCGTTTATTTTTCCCATCGTAAGCATATCAAACCAAGCACCAAAGCTCTCGTGGTTTTGTGCGTAAGGCGCTGCAGGATTATAGGCCCGGTACAGCGCTTCGGTCAATAGCAAGAGTGCTATGGAAAACCCTATTTGAAACTTGTACGACCGGTTCATAATAGCATAGGCAATCAGTATCGTAAAGGCTAATTGTACCAATACGTTCCAGAGTTCCCAAACGGGGCCGTGGCTATATACCCAATGCAGTAATACTCCAAAGGAAAACAACAAAAAGCAGCGCCTTAAAATATGTTTGGTCGCCGCGCGACGGCTTCCAGATGCTAATCGCTTCCGAAGGGAAAAAGGCATGGCCACACCCACAATAAACATAAAAAAAGGCTGTATGAGGTCCCAAAAACGCAAGCCGTTCCAAGGATGGTGGTGTAATTGTAGGCCAAGAGTCTCAAATGCGGTTCCCTCGGCAAGGCTGCCAACACTTTCATGGAAGCCCGCAGCTTCCGCAATTAGTAAAAACATAACAGCACCACGGAAGACATCTAAAGAAAAGAGTCGTTTGGACAGTGTGCTAGAAGATTGTTCCATATAGTCTTGCTTGGTTAGACAATAGAAAGGTAAGCGAAATTTAAATTTAATTGCTATCTTGAAATCATCCCATAGTTACAGTGAAGAATCGACTATCAAAAGGGCAAAAATCATTCTTTAAAGCAGAAGGGTATATGGTTATAAAAACCTCTTGTCCTCCAAAGAAAAAACAACTCAAATAATAGTTCCTAGCTTCTTGATTACAGCATTACGAATGAGGCCATTTCATCAAGAAGATGCTTTATAATAAAGCAAAGCGAGTTCACACAATGATAATAGGTATCCGATGATTGCTGATTTTAGGCTTATTAATATGTTTACCCGAGAGCATTCACCAAGCAAAGACGATACAGACAAACAATAAACTAATATATGGAGTTATGAAAAAATTCTTAATTATTTATCTATTACTTCTAGTGTGTAATTCTCAATTGTCCGCTCAAGAAACCAACGACTATCTTTGGCATAACCCATCGGAAACCTTGACCAAAATTGAAGGTCAAGGTTGGTCAGATATTGATTATAATAGATTGCCGAATGCTGCCAAAGCACTTGTCAGAAAACCTGTTTGGTCGCTTTCTAGACATGCAGCAGGACTCTCCATTCGTTTTACCACGGATGCCGATAGCCTTCAAATAGCATACGAGGTAGATGGAAATATAGCGATGAACCACATGCCGGCCACAGGTGTAAGTGGTGTCGATTTATATGGAAAAAACGATACGGGTAATTGGCTTTGGTATCGTGGGAAGAATACGTTTGGGGAAACCGTACAATTCAATTATAAGACAGCAAAAAGCCCACAAAAAGGTAGGGAATATCAGTTGTATCTTCCCTTGTACAACACTTGTAAAAATTTAAAAATCGGTATACCAAAGGGAAGTGTCATCACATTTCTTCCACAACGTAAAGAAAAACCAATTATGGTATATGGCACCTCTATTACCCAAGGGGCCTGCGCTTCTAGACCTGGCATGGCATGGACTAATATTTTAGGCAGAAAGTTGAACTATCCTATTGTCAATTTAGGTTTTTCGGGAAATGGACGCTTAGAGCCTGAGGTTCTAGAATTTGTGACTGATGTAGACGCTGAAATCTATGTGCTAGATTGTTTGCCCAATTTAAGTCCGAATGAAACACACACTGAAGCCGAAATTAAAAAACGATTGCGCAACAGCATCCAACACATCCGAAGCAAAAGACCAGAAGCCAAAATCCTGTTGACCCAACATGCGGGCTATAGCGACGGCGAAGTGGATGATAATCGAAGAAGCGTTTACGAAACTCTAAATAAGTGGACTAGCGATATTTTCAATGAATTAGAACGAAATGGTGTGATAAACCTCTATATGCTCACTAAAAATGAAATCAGCCTTTCCAACGATGCCTTAGTAGACGGTACCCATCCTACCGATTTAGGTATGGAGCAGTATGCTAGGGCTTATGCGATAAAATTGAACGGGATTCTTACTAAGTAAGCATGTTACACTAAATGGCTTTCCCCTATACGTTATGCTGTTGAAAACCATATAAACAAGGCATGCAGGATATAACAAAATTTCTAGCGCATTCTTTCAAACTTAAAGGGGTTTCAGTTAAATTCGTAGTGAAACCAATATTACCTAGAACCTATTATGAAAAAGATACTATTTTCCATACTACTGCTCGTTAGCGCAGTACTAAGCGCTCAAAAAGAAGATAAAAAGGAGGAAGTCAAGCCCATCCCAAAAGCACAGTCCTTTGTAACAAAGCATCAAGGGGTCTTTGGTGGCAAAACCATCAACTATACCACTACTGCAAAAGAAACCTATTTGACTAATAAAGCAGGTGATTCTATTGCTGCGTTTTGGTCGGTCGCTTATACAAAAAACCCTATGGGCGATGTGGGCAAACGACCTGTTACCTTTGTGTTCAACGGTGGTCCTGGTTCCGCATCTATGTGGTTGCACTTAGGCTTTTTTGGCCCAAAAGTGGTGAAAACCGATTCTGACGCACAACAAGACGATGGCGCAGCGCCTTATACTTTCGTCAACAATGAACACGGTTTATTAGATTTGACCGATTTGGTTTTTATAGATCCTGTAGGAACAGGTTTTAGTCGTTTAGTGGGAAAAGGCAAGGGTAAAGATTTTTACGGTCTCAAAGAAGATGTGGACTCATTTGCGCAGTTCATCCGCACTTGGGTCACAGAAAACGAACGTTGGTTTTCCCCAAAATACTTGGCAGGGGAAAGCTACGGAACTACACGTGCCGCAGCCTTGGGAAAGGCCTTAGAAGGCTCTGGTCAAAACATGGCGCTCAACGGCATGATATTGATTTCGCAGGCATTAGATTATGCCGGATCCACTTCGGCACACCACAACATAACTTCTTACGTGACCTATTTACCTAGTATGACAGCTACGGCATGGTACCACAAAAAAGCAGGGCAGGGGAAGACCTTAGAAGCCTTTGTGGAAGAAAGTAGAAACTTCACTTACGATACCTATATGCCAGCCTTATATAAGGGAAATCTTTTAAGTGATACCGAAAAGGAAGCTGTCGCAGAAAAATTGGCCTATTTCACAGGACTGGATAAAAAATACATCCTACAATCCAACCTTCGGATACTTATGGGGCGATTTCAAAAGAAGTTATTGGAAGATGAAGGTTTAGCGATTGGCCGTTTGGATGGACGATTTATGGGCGATGAGGCCGACAAAGTTTCTGAGCGTCCTCACTTGGGCGACGCGGCCAGCTATAAAATCAGTTCTGCCTATACCGCTTCTTTAAATCATTACCTAGCCTCCGAATTAAAAGTAAAAATGGATAGGCCCTATATTACTTCTGGTGGAGGGAGTAACTGGCGATGGAGAACGGTGCCGGATACTCAGTATTGGGAGCCCATGCCCGTAAACACAGCGCCGCATCTGGGCGAGACCATGCGTCGTAATCCCGCTATGAAAGTACTCGTAGCAAGCGGCTATTATGATTTGATTACGCCCTTCTTTGATGCCGAATACACCTTTGCGCGTAACGGAATTGTAACCGATCGGGTTGAAATGACCTATTACGAAGCAGGACACATGATGTACACACATGAACCGGATTTAATCAAGCTTTCAAAGGATATTCGGGAATTTCTAACGGCGGAATAATGCGCTATCTACAACAATTCATGCTTTTCTTTTTTGCCATCGGCGTGACATTTTTATCCTTTGCTCAACAAGCGGTTGAACAGGGTATTCCACCTGCTAATTCGGGCGAAATAAGTGTGTTCCTGATTGTTCTGGGAACGGCACAAGATGCTGGTTCGCCACATATTGCTTGTGAAAAGGAATGTTGTGCCACCTTGTTTAAAAATCAAGATGCGTCTCGTAAGGTGGTTTCCTTGGGGGTTATCGATTCAAAAGCCAAAAAAACCTTTCTGTTTGAAGCCACTCCGGATATTGCAGTACAGTTACGCCGTTTACGTACCCATTCCGGATTTCAAAATACCGATATTCCCAATGGCATCTTCTTGACCCACGCCCACATAGGCCATTATACTGGCTTAATGTATTTGGGGAAAGAAGCAACAAACACCAAACAAGTCCCTGTTTATACAATGCCAAAAATGATGGGCTTTTTGGAAACTAATGGGCCTTGGGGTCAGTTAGTTTCCAATCAGAATATCGCTCTAAAGCCCTTGCAAAATAAGAACGAAACCCAACTTACGCCCGACTTAAAAGTTATTCCGTTTACAGTGCCGCATCGGGATGAATATTCGGAGACGGTGGGCTACAAAATTATTGGCCCGAACAAAAGCGCCCTGTTCATTCCGGACATCGATAAGTGGGAGAAATGGGAAACGGATATTGTTTCCGAAATCGCAAAGGTCGATTATGCATTTTTGGATGCTACATTCTATGACGGGGAAGAAATCAACAATCGGGATATTTCAGAAATTCCACATCCATTTGTAATCGAAAGTTTGGTCTTGTTTGAAAACCTTTCGCCCTAAGAAAAGAAAAAAATTCATTTTATCCACTTTAACCATACCAACCCCTTATTGAATACTGAAAGTGAGCAGTCTAAGGAAGTTCTAAAAAAAGGGTTTGAGATAGCGCGAAAAGGGTTGAGGTTGGAGCTTTAATTTCGATACGCAGAAACCTAAGAGCGTATATCGAATACCTGCGATGTATTAGAATAGAGCGCACAGTTCAGATTTCTAGTAGTCATATTTCAAAAGCTTTTTTACTTGATGGAAATACTGAATGTTTTTCTGCAAAGTCAATCCAAACGGAAAAGCGGTATTGGCAGCTATCGCCAAAACGATTACCACACCAAAATTTGGGTTAAAAACGAACGAAGCGATAGCAATCAATTGTATTGTCCAGTGGTGCGCCTAAATTTGTACGTGGACCTCGTATTGGCATCCTTACAAAGATAGTGTCAAAACGTATTTTGGTGAGACATACCTTAAAGCAAGATGTTGAAGAAGTAGAATTATTTTCCTGTCCTTTATCTCTCCCATACCAATCATGGCCATGGTCTCGTCTCTTTTTAATTCTAGCTCATCTATTTCCTCCTGTTCATTATGAGCTCCGCCGCCTTCGCCAGTTTTCATAAAGCTATTGTATTTCGCAATAAAAAAGCGCACAATTTCAGTTACGGAACTAGGGGACATATAGGCCTCAAAAATCTTCTCTACTGAAGAAATGGTATAACCCGTTTCCTCTTCTGTCTCTCTTTTAATACAGTTCTCTGCAACATCATTATCCAAAAGGCCTGCGCAGGATTCTATCAACGTTCCTGAATCGTTTCCTTTGATATACATGGGTACACGAAATTGTCTGGTTAAATAACGATTCTTTTCTCTGTTTTGTATAGCAGAATTGTGGCTCCGTTACTCAGGTCATACGCCTCTCTTTCCTACGTTTCCAAGTGCTGTTTTTCTTCCGATATTCAAAATACATTTGCGTAATACATGCCCGTTATCCGAAAGGACCTCCATTTTTAAATTCCTAATTCTAGTTTTGCTCATCTGGAATATCGTTTACATCGCAATAGATTTTTAATCCTAAGGCCTTAGTGATTTCCACATTTTTGTCGGCTCCTTTAGACGTGACACTGTATCACATTTGGTGAGTATCAGGTGTGCAACGAGATATTGAAACTCGGTAAAAAAGAGCATCTCCAACTTCCTTGGAGCCTGCCAAATGTATCAATGGGTTTGACACCCATTCTCCTATAATGGGAACATGTCCTTTACGAAATATAGGTAACGCGGATGTTTCCACGTTTTTCATGTTCTGTGCTATTCGTTTAGGGTCATTGTTTGTACCACTACGATAAGCACCTGCAATCAAAATCATCTTTTTTTTATAAAGAACATGATTTTGGAAAAGGTAAAAAATTAAGATTGTTTAAGAGCCTATTCTTTTCTTTACGGTGCTAAGAAATTCAAGGGTGACGACCAGATAGGAGGCAATATGCTTTTGGATAAAACTAATTTGGGTGGTAAACTATAAGCCTACTTCATAGAAAATAAAAACAAGAAGTGATTAGGGTTGTTTTATTCATATTACCATAATTTTTGCTTGCTTTTAGTCCAAAATTTATCTCTTTAAAAATAGGCATTTTAATAGGGGTTCAATAGCTTTAAGGTTAATTTTGATGTTATGAACATACGTATTCTAGTCGTTGGTTGCGGAAATATGGGCGCCTCCCATGCAAGGGCTTACCACAATTTAGCCCCTTTTGAAATCGTTGGGCTTGTAAGCCGAACAGCTAAAAGTCGAGAAAAGCTATCGGCCGAATTGGGAGGCTACCCCACCTTCGGGAATTATGAAACGGCTTTGGCGGAAACCAAACCAGATGCCGTTTCCATCAATACCTATCCAGATACGCATGCCGCTTATATACGTTCCGCTTTAAATGAAAATGCACATGTATTTGTCGAAAAACCTTTGGCGCTTACCGTAGAAGATGCACAAAGCCTAGTGGATTTGGCTCTAAAAAAAGGGAAGAAGATGGTGGTGGGCTATATTCTTAGAGTGCATCCGGCATGGTCAAAATTCGTAGAAGTGGCACGCACGTTAGGTACACCTTTAGTAATGCGCATGAACTTAAACCAGCAAAGTTCTGGAGACAATTGGTATACGCACAAACAACTCATGAACTCTATGTCGCCCATTGTAGATTGTGGTGTGCATTATGTAGATATAATGTGTTTGATGACGCAATCTGTTCCAATAAGCGTGAGTGCGATTGGTGCTCGGTTATCCGATGAAATAGATGCTAGAATGTATAATTATGGCCAACTTCAAGTGCGTTTTGAAGATGGTTCCGTGGGATGGTACGAGGCCGGCTGGGGCCCTATGATGAGCGAGACCGCTTATTTTGTAAAGGATGTTATCGGTCCAAAAGGGTGTGTTTCTATTATTGATAAGGCGAAAGGAGATTCAGATAGTGTGGACAATCATTCTAAAACTGGAGCTTTAAAATTACACCATAGTGCTTTGGATACCAATGGAAAATTTACAAAGCCTGATGAACTTGTAGACACCTCCGATGAACCCGATCACGACGGGCTCTGCCGGTTGGAGCAGGAGTATTTTTTAAAAGCGATTCAGGAAGATTTAGATTTAAGCAATCATTTGCGAGATGCCATAAACAGTCTGCGTATTGTTTTGGCAGCGGATGAATCTTTTAAGACAGGGAAAACCGTTAATTTATAAAACCCCTATAATTACTTGGGTCGTCTATTTTTCACTAATGCTATTTGACCCATGTGATTGGCTTGATGTTCCATAACGTGATACCATGCCCAATGATAGTTCGTTCCTTCATCAATCTCTGAAGCAAACCAAGCATCATCTTTTGTTTTAAGTACGTCCAAAGTCTTTTGACAAAGTTGATTCCAAAGGTCTAAATAGTATCGCATTCGTTTTCTTTCAATTGACTTTTAGATTCTTCATTTAAACCGGCACCGATACCCCATAAAGACTTTCCTTCATCTGTCCATTGGCGACCTTCTAGAGTTTCTATTTGATAATATGCTTCGGTGGCCACCAAATGCATTACTAACGCACCAATACTGTTAGCCTTTTCGTTAAACTTAAAATCTGTTTCGGACTGACTCAAACCTTGAGCCTCTTCTGTTATTTGATGTTTCAAACCCTCTAACATCGCTACCATTAAACCAATATTAGGTGAATAGCCTTCCGCTGGTTTTATTTCGTATTGGGCGAATACAATTGTTGTTGTTAGGAACAGAAATACTTAGGCAATGTTTTTCATGTTTTCTTTTGTGTTAAAATAGTTCCGTACAGAACTCATTGCGAGGAAATCTTTTCCCAAAAAACACGACCCTTCATAGTCTTCTTCGACTAAGCTATGGATAACTGTTATTTAAAAATCGATACTTGCCTCAAATCTATTAAATCCTTATCCTGTTCTTTTAAAATGCGTTTGGTGCGTAAGTATCGGTTCACATTATGCTCGTCGTAATTTTCGGATACTTTATCAACACTGCTCACCCTTACCATATCGGAGGCATGAATAAACTCGTTATTCCCAATCCACATACCCACATGTACTACTTTTTCTTTTGTAGAATCTGTTGCTTTTTTACCAAAAAAGAGGAGGTCTCCCGCTTCTAAAGCTTCAAAGTTTCCGGTATCATCAATAGGTTTTCCTGTGTGTACCTGTTGTGAAGCATCTCTTGGGATAATCATCCCGTTTAAAAAATAGATGGTCTTGGTAAAACCGCTACAATCCATTCCTTTGGTAGAGGTGCCGCCCCATAGATAGGGCACTCCTATAAAACGTTTGGAAGTTTCCACCAAGGCATCGGAACTACTGTCTAGAGCAGCCAACCAATCCTCATATTTCTCAGATTCTTCATGGGAAACATAGGCTTGTCTTCCATCTGAAAATCTTACAATATAAAATTTGTCTACGTACTTAAGGACCTCCAATAGGTTTCCGGCAACCAAATCAGACACAATTTGCTCCTTGTCGGGTCCAAGATATGCATGACCATAGGTTTTTGTATAAATAATCTTATCGGTAGATTCCCAGTTCTTTATCTCTTGTTCTGTAAATAGCACTATGCCACCCGCATCTACCCAGGCCAAATACCTATCTGGTGTTTGAATGTAATACCAGTTCCCCTCTTTTTTCAACACTTTTACAGGCGTACCTAATGTGGCCTGTGTTGCTAGCTCCGCACTATGTTTTGGTTTACTTCTCAGGTTTGCAACTGATATATTAATGATGGCATGTATTTTATTGCCTAATTCTGCAGTTGGTAGTACCCTAATACTATCTATAAAGGAGATACTATTAGAGGTTAAGGAATCCAACAACCTTTGGAGGCCTTTGGGTTGGTCGGTCTCTCCTTTTAAAACATAGATGTCTGTATTTTGGTGTGCTTCAATTTGAAAAACGGCCACCCTTTTGTCGGGTGCCACTTTTTTTTGTAGTATATCTATGTGCTTTTGTGCTGCGTTTTCTAGAGGCGCCTCGGTTTTACATCCCGCACATAGCACTAAAATTAGAAGCACATATCCAAATCTCATCTCAATGGTTTTATTTTTAGTAAAAATACATAATACTCGCTAGGTATTGATTTTTAGCTTTAAGTCCAGCCTTAAATTTTTCTTACTTTAGCACCAGATGAAGAAATTAACGGTTATAGAGCTTTTTGCCGGTGTAGGCGGATTTAGATTAGGATTGGAACAGGCTAAAAACTATAGAATTGTATGGAGTAACCAGTGGGAACCCAGCACAAAAGCGCAACACGCCTCCCAAGTTTATGAAGCACGGTTCGGAGCAGAACACCATAGCAACAAAGACATTTCAGAGGTAGCTACATCCAATATTCCAGAGGCTGACATGCTCGTAGGTGGATTTCCATGCCAAGATTATTCAGTAGCAACCACATTGCAAAACTCCAAAGGCCTCATCGGTAAAAAAGGAGTGCTGTGGTGGACCATACATCGCATCCTTTCGGAAAAAAAGTACCCGCCTAAATACTTGTTTTTAGAAAATGTAGACCGATTGTTAAAATCGCCCTCCAACCAACGGGGGCGAGATTTTGCTATTATGCTCAAAAGCCTAGATGATTTGGGTTATGCTGTAGAATGGCGTGTCATCAACGCTGCAGAATATGGAATGCCCCAAAGACGCAGACGTATCTTTTTTATCGGCTATCACAAATCTACCCAAGCGTATAAAAACCTACAGCATTCAGAGGCATCAGAATGGGTCCGTACCCAAGGGACTTTTGCAAACGCCTTTCCGGTTGCAACTACTGTATCTAATAAACACACTTTTTCTATTACAGAAGATTTGGTAACCCTTTCGGAAACCTTCAATATTGGAAAAAAATTATCGCCATTCCAAAATAGTGGTGTCTTTATAAAAGGAAGTGTTTACACAGAAAAAACGATTGCCTCCTATGATGGAAAACATACGGTGTTGAAAGATATTCTGAATAAAAAAGACGTTCCTGACGAATTCTATATTTCACCTGACGAATATGCAAAATGGGACTATTTGAAAGGGGCTAAAAAAGAAGTGCGGACCGCTAAAAGCGGATTTGCCTATAATTATAGTGAAGGTGGAATGATTTTCCCAGAAGCGCTTGACAATGCTTCAAGAACCATTATAACAGGAGAAGGCGGTAAGAGTCCATCAAGGTTTAAACACGTGGTGCAAGCAACAAAAGGACTGCGTAGGCTTACACCATTAGAACTGGAGCGTTTAAACATGTTTCCTGATAATCATACTCAATTAGAGGGAATAAGCAATACCAAACGCGCCTTTTTTATGGGGAATGCATTAGTAGTTGGTGTGGTAGAAAAGATTGGAAAAGCTCTCTATAAACAAATAAACCCTTAATGCTTTGGCCTTAAAAAGCACATTTACTTCTGATTTAAAAAAAGAGCAGCAACTTACCGCGCTTTTAAATACGTATTACCACAAACACCTGAATCACTACAGTTTTGAACGCATACAGGATAAAAAACGACAGTTAGAGGGAATAGACCTTATTTTGACACATAAAGAAACTGGCCTAAGTTATCTTGTTGATGAAAAAGCGCAATTGGATTATATAAATGAAGACCTACCCACGTTTGCTTTTGAACTGTCCTATAAAAAGGCAAGAATAATAAAGAAAGGATGGTTCTTTGATAAAACAAAAAAAACAGAATTCTACTCGCTAATTACCGGAATATATTCAGATGCTCCAAGCACGTATACCTCATGTAAAATAACCATAGTAAACCGAAATAAACTCATTGATTTTTTAAAAGAAAAAGGGATTAATGAATCGCTATTAACTATATATGTTAATAAGCACGCAACCACACATGGAAAATTAAGGCTAAGAGAATTAAATCCTAGAACGGAGGGATATCTTTATATGTCAACCAAGAACAAGGCAGAAAAACCCGTAAATCTAATATTTCAGTTAAGTTTTCTGATTGAAAACAAGCTTGCGAAACGTTTAATTTAGCCTTTTTTTAGACTATATAGTTGGTTTATTTTTATTTAATCGCTCTTCTTAGTCCCATTATTGTAGTGTGTGGTTTTTTTATATTATTTGGACGATGATATGGTTCTCTGGGGTAAAAACCACATTCTTTCTAACCGACCGCAGGGTCTAAAACACCTGTCTGCCTCTCTTATGCGGTTTTGAAAAATAGACTAGACACGTTTACAGAAATACAAAATAAGCTAAGTTGTTGTTAATCAGCACTAATTTTGTTTTTTTAGTTTTTTTTTGTATCTTATTAGCTATGGTACAAGTAGACAAAACAGAGAACATGGCATTTTTAGAAAAATCGATTCATCATTTGGAAGCTACCGGTTTTGAGAATATAAAAGCAGATATGGAGGGCTATGAGACTCCAAAATCGTTCACTAGAAAAGGTGGGGATTCAAAAATAACGCCGGATATCGTGGCGATGAAAAATGGTAGAAAGTATTTTTTTGAAATTAGCTTAAAATCAGCGAAGCCAAGTTTGCTAAAATCGAAATGGCTGTTCTTAGATACGTTGAGTAGAATGCGCTCTAATCGCTTTCGGATTATAACCACAAGAGGGCATTACAAATTCACAGATATGATGTTAGAAGATATAAACCTTAGTAACAAAACACCGATACGTATATAAAACAAAAAATAAACCACTTTTAAAAATGGGGCGTTGTGCACTATTTTTAGTTTTTAATCATTGCAATATGAGGTATCCCATCTTCCAAATATCCATCTCCAACTTCTTTAAATCCTAAATCATTATAGAAGTTTTTTAAATATTCCTGTGCCGATATTTTAATGGTCTCTTCTTTCAAATGTTCCTTAACTGCCTGTATAGAAGCTTCCATGATTACTTTACCATAACCATATCGTCTTTCTTCCTGGGCAACAACGACTCTTCCAATACTGGCGACATCATAATAGAGACCCGCTTTAAAAATACGTGTATATGCTATGATTTTATCACTCTTAGTTCCTATAACATGTAGTGCGTTTTGGTCTTTACCGTCTAGATCTTGATAGACACAATTCTGTTCGACTACAAAAACTTCTGCACGTAGTTGAAGAATACTATAGAGTTCTATTGTATTGAGATCCTTAAACGTTTTTACCGTTATATTCATATCTAATCCTGTACAATTATCTGTTTACTGTCACATTTTCCAAATTCTGGTTGAATATTTATGTGATTTATACCATGGTTGTTAAACAACTCTTCTTCAATTTCTTCTAAAATAACATCAAAACGTGACAAGCGTATATCCTCATTAAAATCTATGTGCGCCTCTAAATGTACTTCGTCCTCGTTTAATTGCCAAATATGAACATGGTGTACGTTCTTAACTGGCACTATCTTCTTTATCGTTTCTACAATTTCTTTGACCTGAATAGTGTTGGGCGTAAATAACATCAATACTCTGGTAGAATCCTTTAATAGGTCATAGCCCATGAAAATAAGATAAATAGCAATAACGAAAGTTAAAACAGCATCTACCCAGTACCATTTAAAAAAAAACATTAAAAGACCGCCTAGCAATACGACTACGGATGCCATCATATCCGTTAATAAATGCAAATAAGCAGATTTCATATTCATATTACTGTTAGCATCCTTCTTTAATAATAATACACTAAAACCATTTCCTGCAATAGCAATCAAGGATAACCAGATAACCAGGTTTGACTCTATTTCTTGTGGATTCATAAATCGTTCTACGGCTTCTTTTATCAATATTACAGCTACAACAATCAACGAAGCGGCATTAACAAAAGCTGCAATAATCTCTGCACGTTTGTATCCAAAGGTTTTATTAGTAGAAGCTTTCTTTTTGGATAATACAGTAGCTATATAACTGATAATAAGAGAAATAACATCACTAAAATTATGAAGAGCATCAGAAAGTAAAGAAAGACTACCTGATAAGAACCCTCCTATAACTTGAGCCACAGTGATTACTATATTAAGTAAGATTGAAATAATAAGATTTCTACCTCTTAAATCGGGATGTGAATGACTATGACCTGAATGAGAATGTCCCATGTTTTTTTTAACAAAACTACGTTTATTAGTATGCAGCTTGATTGCAATCTTTACAGGTACCGTTTGCTATAATTTATACCTTATCTATTTTAACCCAACGTCCTGTTTCTAAAACTGGTTGAGAAAGTATAGGAGTACAATGCATAAAGCTACATTCTTTACATTTTAAATAACCATGTAGGTTCGCGTGATTATCTGCTATACATTCTTGTGCATACAAAGCATAATTATTAATTCCATCAAAAGTTACAACGCTGTGCAAAATTCCTTCAACCTTAAAAAGTTGAAGTGTTCTAAAAATAGTTTACTTTTCTGTAAAAATTAAAAATTTAAAGATGTGACCAAGAGAAAAGGCATTATTATGAGTTAAAAACAGCGGTAATACCAATACATAATTTGGCATAGAAGTGATATTCGCTCTGGTTAGTAATTTCATTTATACACAGGAGATTTTTTCTATACGTCTTTCATGTCTTCCACCTTCAAATTTAGTATTTAGAAAGGTAGTAACCATTTCTAATGCTTGAGGTAATGAAATAAACCGAGCAGGTAAACTTAATATATTAGCATCGTTATGAGAGCGCGCTAATTCTACTATTTCCTTGGTCCAACATAATGCAGCACGTACGTTTTGATGCTTATTAGCAGTCATAGAAGCGCCATTACCACTACCACATATAATAATACCAAAATCTACCTTTGCCTCTTCCACATCTTTTGCAACAGGATGAATAAAATCTGGATAATCTACACTATCAGTTCCATCGGTACCATAATTTGTTATTTCTATACCCTTAGATTTAAGCAATCCTATAATCGCTAATTTATATTCAGTACCTGCATGGTCGTTACCTATAGCTATTTTCATATTCTTATTTATTTGTTCGTTAAGATGGGGTATCTGATAACAAATGTACAATATCCAATAGTTCACTACAAGAAATAGACTATTCACAACATTATATTTATATTGAATTTTAAAGGTTGTTCATTAGTACCCTAAAGCATGGGTTAAGTATGTGAATAAGTGTTAATAACTCTATAAATATAAATTTGTGAGTTAATTTTATATTCTGCTTACATTGTTTTCATGTTAAAAACGAAAAATTCTTTAAGAACTAGTAAGGTACTTTTAAAGAAAATAATAGCGTTAGTGAACATAAAAATCGAATAAACTTATCAATATTTTTATGTTTAAATAGGTTATCAACCGCTACTGATAACTTTATTAAATTTCTGATTATCAAACTATCTTGTTAATTATAGTATGTGAACAAGTAATAGTATCTCATAAAATCAAGTAAAACCATTTATAGTTATACCCGCTATTAACATGCTATAATAAGCATCAATAATTTATTTAAAATTAAAAAAAAATAGAATAATATGATATTACTGTTGATAAGCTTGAGAAAATTATAAAGTAAGCTTAAAATCACATGACAAGGGTAGTGGAATATAATTCGTAATTTTCCAACAAATTAAAATTTTAATGTCGAATAGAAATAAGAAGGCGAGAAACCATAAAACAAACGAAATTACCAAAGGTATTTTTACGGTTTTAGAAAAGGAACCGAACAAAACCTTTAATTATAAGCAAATTGCTGTAAAAATTGGTATTACAGATACGCAAGATAGAAATACCCTGATAAAAAGATTAGTTCAATTAAAGGAAAAAAAGAGGATAAAGGAAGTAGATAGAGGTAATTATCAGGTATTAGAGGATACTAAAACGTATCACGAAGGAAAAGTAGATATTACAGGAAGAGGTAACGCTTATATTGTTATCGAAGGTATGGATGATGATGTATTTGTACCTAATAACAAGATTAATAAAGCTTTTCATAAAGATATAGTTGAAGTTTTTATATATCCTAGAAAAAAAGGAAAGAAGCTAGAAGGAGAGGTTCATAAAATTATTGAGCGCAACAAAACTACCTTTGTAGGTATTGTAGATATGCAAAAAACGTTTGCGTTTGTTAGACCAACTGATTTTAGAATGTACACTGATATTTTTGTGTCTAATGATAAATTGAAGGATGCAGAAAATGGTGATAAAGTTATTGTAGAAATCACCGATTGGCCAGATGATGTAGGATCTCCTTTTGGTAAAGTTACCGAGGTATTAGGTAAACCTGGCGAGCACAATACAGAAATACATTCAATACTTGCAGAATATGGCCTGCCTTATGAGTTTCCAGTAGAAGTAGAACGTTTCGCAGATGAATTGGATACGAGTATAAAACAGGAAGAAATTAGTAAACGTAGAGATATGCGTGAAGTATTAACCTTCACTATAGATCCTAAAGATGCTAAAGATTTTGATGATGCGCTTTCATTTCAAATACTTAAAAACGGTAACTACGAAATAGGGGTTCATATAGCTGATGTTTCGCATTATCTTAAAGAGGGTACCATATTGGATGATGAAGCATATGAAAGAGCTACCTCTGTATATTTAGTAGATAGAGTGGTTCCTATGTTACCAGAAGTGTTATCTAATAACGCTTGTTCATTACGGCCTAACGAGGAAAAATATACTTTTTCTGCCGTTTTTGAATTGGATAACAAAAGTAATGTAGTGAATCAATGGTACGGAAGAACGGTTATAAATTCCAATGAGCGATTTGCTTATGAAGAAGCCCAGTATATTATAGAAACGGGTGAAGGAAATATTCCCGAAGATATAAGTATTAGAGATAGTGGGTATAGCGTTGATGCTACAGTAGTTGATGCAACCTTGACTATGAATAGGTTGGCTAAAATAATGCGTAGTAAACGTATGGATCAAGGAGCGCTATCTTTTGATAAGGTAGAGGTTCGTTTTAATTTGAATGCAGATAATGAACCGGTAAGTGTTTATTTTAAAGAAGCAAAGGATGCTAATAAGCTAATAGAGGAATTTATGCTACTGGCAAATAGAAAAGTAGCAGAGTTCATCGGAAAACAAAAGAAAACTTTTGTTTATCGTATTCATGATGATCCTAATGAGGATAAGCTGATGGCACTTAACGGTATTATATCTCGGTTTGGACATAAGTTAGATTTTAAGGATAAAAAATCAATTAGTGCTTCATTAAATAAACTTTTAGAAGATGTAAAAGGAAAAAAAGAGCAAAATTTAGTAGATACCCTTGCTATACGTACTATGAGTAAAGCGGTATACACTGTAGATAATATAGGACATTATGGCTTAGCATTCGATTATTATAGTCATTTTACCTCACCTATACGCAGGTATCCAGATGTTATGGTACATCGTCTATTGCAACATTATTTAGATGGGGGTAATAGTGTGAAGGCAGAACCATTGGAGCAGAAGTGCAAACACTCTTCAGATATGGAAGGGCTGGCTGCAAGTGCTGAACGTGATTCGGTAAAATATATGCAAATTAAGTTCATGCAAGATCATGAGGATAAGGAATTTGTTGGAGTTATTAGCGGCGTTACTGAGTGGGGCGTATATGTTGAAATTATAGAGAACAAGTGTGAGGGAATGGTACGTATTAGTGATATCAAAGGAGATTATTATATCTTCGATGCAAAGGAATATTCGATTGTTGGAGAACGCACAAAAAAAACGTATCAATTAGGAGACGAGGTAATTGTTATGGTAAAGAACAGTGATTTGATAAAACGACATTTAGATTTTGCGTTGATAGGTAAAAACGAAAAGTAGGTTTTGGAACAGAATTTGATTTAAGGGCTTGTAGTAAAGAATTAGGGTTGTTAAACTAGCGATATTGTTAGTACACCATACTTCATGAAAACAAACAAAATGAAACATTTTTTAATTCTGTGGTTGCTTTTAGGATTTCAAGCGGTTGTTGCACAAGATAATACTGTAACAATGCTGCTGGATGATTTTAGGGAATTAAAGGGCTTTGATGGTTTATCGATTAAGTTGATTAAATCTACAGAAAATAAGGCTGTAATTACCGGAGAAAGTACCGATAAGGTGGCTATTGTTAATAATGATGGAGTGCTTAAAGTTCGTATGCAGATAGGAAAGATTTTTAGCGGATATAAAACTTTCGTAGCTATTTATTATAAAAGTAAATTAGTAGTTATAGATGTAAATGAAGATGCGCAGATACGAAGTAAAGATGAAATGAAGCAAGATATTTTGGAGCTTAAAGCACAAGAAGGGGGTGAAATTAGAATAACTGCGGTCGTGGAACAAATGCTCGTTAAGTCAGTATCTGGCGGTGTAATTAATGCAACCGGAAGTGCGGAAGTTCAAGATGTACAAATTAATACGGGTGGTGTCTATGAAGGCAAAACGTTTCAGACAAAATTTTCTACCATTAATGTGAATGCGGGAAGTAAGGCAGAAGTATATGCTAGTGATTATGTAAAGGTAAGTGTAAAGGCAGGTGGCGAAGTACTCTTATATGGAAACCCTGCCAAGGTAGATGAAAAAACAGTGTTTGGAGGGAATATAAAAAGAATGTGATAATTTATGTTTGAAGATGTACAGGCAGCAATACCCTTAGGCTTTTTATTAAGTTTTATGATTGGCCCTGTATTTTTTGTTTTATTAGAAACGAGTGCAATTAAAGGCTTTAGAGCAGCATTAAGTTTTAATATTGGAGTAATTATTGCTGACATTTTATTCATTTTAGCCGCATATTTTAGTAGTTACCAGCTACTGGAAAATCTAAGCAATCAACCAGGATTATATGTGTTTGGTGGTGCAATTTTACTGGTATATGGGGTTACTACATTTTTTAAGCAGGGTGTAAAAATAGATTCAAACGCACCTATTAAAATTACGAAAGGAGATTATCTAGAACTTTTTGTAAAAGGGTTTTTATTAAACTTTATAAACATAGGTGTTCTTGTTTTTTGGTTAGGGGTTATAATTATCGTGGGCCCTAGTTTAGATAATGAACCGGTAAGAATTAGAGTGTTCTTTGGAACGATGTTATCCTCATATTTTACCACAGATTTGTTTAAAATTCTATTGGCAAAGCAGTTAAAGAAAAAGCTTACCTATAATCGGATACGTTTGGTTAAAAAGGGGGTGGGTGTTATTTTAGTTATATGTGGTATCGTATTGATTGTTAAAGGATTTCTTCCTAAGGATCAGTTTACTATAGAAAAAGGTATCGAGAAGATTGAAGGTATCAGAGACTAAAAAACCCAGCAAACTTGCTGGGTTTAAAAATATTAAAATACAGTTGTTTACTCTTTGTATTTGTCGTTTAGCATCTTAACAACTGCGTCAGTTAAGTTGTTAGCTTCTTTTCCATAAAGAACGCTTCCTCCTTCACCACCACCAAGTATATAACTATAACCGTTAGCTTTACCATAGGCTTCGACTTCATTTTTAACGTTACTAATAACGCTATCCATTTGTATTTGACCTTCTGCTTGTAGCTGTTGGTCTTCTTGTTGCAGTTGCTGACCAATAAATTGACCTTTTTGTTGAAAGGCAGCATATTCGTCTTGAGCTTTTTGTTGCGGCATGCTTTGTGCCTTTGCTTGGAAAGCTTGGGCTTCAATTTGGAAAGCTTGTGAAATACTGTCCCTTTTTTTTGATAGCGCATCAGCCTTTACTTTAAACTTGGCTTCAACATCTATTTTTTCTTGATAGTCGTTCATTAACTTTACGTTATCAACGTATCCAATCTTTTCTTGTTGGCAGGCTACGATAGTCAGTACTGCTAATCCAAGGATCACTTTTTTCATTGTTTTCATTTTAATGTTGCGCAAAAGTAATAAAGGTTTTTAAATGCATTCGCTATTTTTCAATTTTATATAGCTAACAGGTGTGTTGGTACCAATGTAAATTATAAAGTATTAGTTTTATTGATGGGGATGTAATTTTGTATAGGTTATTGTTATCACCAGTAAGCTCTTTAGGCTTGTTTTAACGAGGCTTTAAAATAATTAGGTGTAATTGTATATAGTTATGCACAAAAGCATAATTTAAGCGCTAAAATTAATAATTAGTCCTTTTTAAGAATGTAAATATGGGAGGAATACTCTTTAGAGGTCATTCCTTTTAAATTTGACACTAATCCTCGGAAGAAGGCAGGTAAATACCGGTTTTTTCCGGTTTTGTATTTTTCGGAGAGGAGAGATACATAAAAGGAGTCAAATAGCATGGGTTTCGTTTGATATAGCACTAAACCATGCGGTTTTAATAGTTTTACTATCGATTTTTTAGAAAAGTGCCAGAGATGTCTTGGTACGTCAAAAGCTGCCCAGTGTTGTTTGTAGTGCTTCGCATCATAGGACTTAAAGTTAGGCACTGCTAAAATTAAGTAGCCATCTTTTTTAAGAAGTTTTGTGATATGTTTCAACTTATTATTTAGGTCAGGTAAATGTTCAAGTACATGCCAAAGGGTTATAATGTTATAGGTAGAGTCCGGCAAGGAACTAATGTTTTCGAATAGAGCTATCCCTTTCGCGTTTGCGTTGGTTCTAGCAAGTGGGTTAGGTTCTACTCCTGAAACATGCCATTTATCTTTCTTGGCAGTTAAAAGAAAATCACCTGTTCCGGCACCAATATCTAAAAGACTTCCTTTGCGAGGTAAAAGCGAATTAAGCAATTGCACTTTTCTTGTAAGGCTAAAGGATTTTATGAGGAGATATAGTTTATCTATAAGCGTTTTTGATTGATCTGAATGAGAAATATAGGTTTCGCTTTGGTAGTAATTCTCTAAGTTATCCGGTACGGGTGAGGTAATAAGCATTTCATTTTTATCATCAAATAGAAGATCGAATTCCTGTTTGGAATAGAAATAATCCTTTGTTTTTAAATACGGTTTCATGCTGGCTTCAAATGTATAGGTTATTGAGGTGTGAAGATAATGGATTATAAGGTAGAGCTAGATTGTTTCACGTGGAACAATGCTGGTTACCTACCCAAGAAAACTAATAATACGCTTATATCGCTTGGAGTGACACCACTAATTCTGGACGCTTGGGAAATGGTTACAGGTCTTATTGCGGCGAATTTTTCTCTAGCTTCATAGGATAAGGACTGTAGTTTGGAATAGTCGAAGCCAGTAGGAATTTTAACGTTTTCTAAACGAAGAAGTTTATCCGCATTCACTCTTTCTTTTGCAATATAACCGGAATATTTTACCTGAACTTCAGTCTGTTCGAGCACTTCACTATCTATATGGTTATCAGATACAAAGGATGCTACTGGTTTCAAACCCAGCATATGTTTCATGGTTACTTTCGGTCTTGAAAAAGCTTTGAACATCTTATCGGATTGCTTAACAGTTGCGGAGCCAACGCTTTCTAGTATAGGATTAATGTCCTTCGGTAGAACACTCGTTTCTTTAAAAAAGGTTACAAAGGCGTCAGATTTCTTTAACTTTTCTTCCATACGGCTTAATCGTTTGGTGGAAGCTAAACCAATTGCGTGTCCCATTGGTGTTAATCTTAGGTCTGCATTATCTTGGCGCAACAAAGTTCTATATTCTGCTCTTGAGGTAAACATTCTATAAGGCTCATCCGTACCTTTTGTAATAAGGTCATCAATTAAAACACCTATATAAGCTTCATCGCGTTTGAGTATAAAGGGTGCTGTTTCGTTTACTTTAAGGTGCGCATTAATACCAGCCATAAGACCTTGGGAAGCCGCTTCCTCATAGCCAGTCGTTCCATTTATTTGTCCAGCAAAGTAAAGGTTGTCGATTAACTTTGTTTCCAAGGTGTGCTTTAATTGCGTGGGCGGAAAATAATCGTACTCTATTGCATATCCAGGCCTAAAGAACTTTACTCCTTCAAACCCAACAACAGAACGCAGGGCCTTGAATTGTATATCTTCAGGCAAGGAGGTGGAAAAACCATTTACATAAACCTCAACGGTGTTCCACCCTTCGGGTTCAATAAACATTTGATGACTGTCTTTATCTGCAAATCGATGTATCTTATCCTCAATAGAGGGGCAATAGCGTGGGCCAATACTTTGAATTCTTCCATTGAACATTGGGGATCTATCAAAACCTTCCCGCAGTAAATCATGTACTAGAGCACTGGTATGCGTCATGTGACAATCACGTTGTATTTTTAAAATTGACGTGTCTGTATATGAAAACTTTTCAGGATTGACATCGCCTGGTTGCAATATCATTTTGGAATAGTCTAGGGATCTTCCGTCTACTCTAGGCGGAGTTCCTGTCTTCATTCTACCACTCTCAAAACCAAAGCTAGAAAGTTGTTCTGTAATTCCGGTTGCTGCCTTCTCACCTGCTCTGCCGCCACCAAATTGTTTTTCACCAATATGGATTAATCCGTTTAAAAAGGTTCCGTTTGTCAATATTACGGCCTTGCTTTTTATATCGATTCCTAATGAGGTCCTAACACCAATAACAGCACCCTTTTCAACTATCAAACCCGAAACCATTTCTTGATAAAAATCCACGTTAGGTGTTCGTTCTAGCATTAAACGCCATTCCTCTGCAAAACGCATTCGGTCACTCTGAGCTCTAGGACTCCACATCGCAGGTCCTTTTGATTTGTTGAGCATTTTAAATTGAATAGCGGATTTATCCGTGACTATTCCACTGTAACCACCTAGGGCGTCAATTTCCCTAATAATCTGACCTTTTGCAATACCTCCCATAGCAGGGTTACAGGACATCTGCCCGATGGTTTGTAGGTTCATAGTAACCAACAAGGTTTTGGAACCCATGTTGGCTGCTGCCGCTGCGGCCTCTGCTCCAGCATGGCCTCCCCCTACCACTATAACGTCGTAATTTTCTCCAAACATAAGATCTATTGTTCCACGTGGAACATTTTTATTTTTTCATCTTCTTTTGCGCGCATCTCAATAATGTGCTTCTGCTCTTTGTCTTTATAGCCCATTAAATGAAGCAACCCGTGCGCCATAACTCGCAGTAATTCGTTTTGCAAGGAAACCTCGAAACTAATGCTGTTCTCCGAAACCCGTTCAATCGAAATATAAATATCTCCCGAAAGCACTTTGCCAACCGTATAATCAAAGGTGATGATGTCGGTATAATCATCATGTTGTAAATAGCTTTGGTTAATATTGAGCAAGTAGGCGTCGTTACAAAAAATGTAATTTAAATCACCCAAAGTAAATCCTTCAGACATACATACATTGCTTATCCAAGCAGTGAATTTGCTTTCGTCCTCTAGGTTAAAATCAGTTTCATAATGGAAATCAGTCATTGCCTTTAAAATAAGCTTTTACCTTTGTCTTAAAATTTTGGCGCAAAGGTAAGGCTTGTCTATTTAAAATCTCAACCTCGTTGCGATAATTATCTAATAATGAGGGTTTAGTAGTAATAGGGTTTGTGAAGTCTTTTTGGTTGGCACTACTCTCTCGTTCCGGTTTCTTTCCTTGTTTTAATACTGCATTTTCCAGTTTTAAAAGTTCGTACTGTATGGTATTAGCTTTATTAATAGTACGTTGCGTAATCCCATTTTCTAAGAGGTCATTTTCAAAATCCTCCATCTGTCTGACTAGTTTTTCTCCTAGTTTACGATCACTATTGTTGATCATGTTTTCGAGTTGCTTTTCTAGTTCTTGGCGTATGCGTTGTTGCTCTTGATAAATCTCATAAATTTCCTGTAGTTCTGCTTCAGACATCCCTTGTCCAGAACCACCCTCATCTCCCTCACCAGTTCCTTGTCCCTTTCCTTTGCCGTTCTGTCCACCTTCACCGCCCTCCCCTTGGCCTTCTCCTTGCTGACCGTTTTCTCCCTGTCCTTCTTTGCCTCCCTGTCCTTCTTTGCCTCCCTGTCCTTCTTTGCCTCCTTGTCCTTCTTTCCCCTCTTGTCCAGATTCGCCTTCCTTTCCTTGATTTCCCTGTTTTCCTTTCTCGCCTTCTTGGCCCATTTTTTCACTGAGAGACTGTTGTCCTTTTATAATATCAGGTAGTTGAAATCCTTCTTGCCCTTCGCCCTCTCCTTGACCTGGTTGCATGCTTTGGTTCATGTTTTCTAATACCTTCGCCAAAAAATCTGCCAAATTATTGGATGCCGTAAGCACATATTTTTGGTAGGATACTCCTTGGTACATTTGTCCATCTGCCATACTTACTAGGGCCTTATCGATATTATAATAGACCTCCGTAATCTGTTCGTTTACGAACTCTGAAAGTTCTGCTTGTCGAAGAGAAAGGCTAAAAAGACTGTCGTCTACATGTTCAAATAAACCTCTGAGTTCTTGCTGGTCGCGAACGGTTACACCATATTGAGAAACATCTTCTGAATCTTGAACGCTTAATTTATCAAATAGGTTTTCTTGTTTAAACGAGAAAACAACTAGGTTGTCCAATATCTGACGGAGCATTTTCGCGTCTTCAGCAAGTGAGGATGTACCACTACTTCCAGAAGAAGAATCGCCAAGTGCTTCACTCATTTCCTTCATTTTTTGAGCTGCGGATTTTTGATTTTTCTTGGCACTTGAAGCATTTTGCTTCATCTTTTCTATATCGGAATCCTGCTCGTTTCCTTGGTGTTTCTTTATTTCCTCTAGTGCTTGCTCTTGATTGTCTTTCACCCCTTTTTTGGTATCTTCACTAACGTTAAGGTCAATTGGTTTTTTAAGATCTTCATTATCCTTTTGCAGTTCGTCAAGCTCTTTTGCCAATTCATCAAATTGCTGGTTCAGTATTTCCTGTTCCTTGTCGGTTGTATCAGAGTTAATTTTATCTTCAGCAAGGTCATCTTGTTTTTTAGCTAATTTTTCTAGGTCTTTTGCTAGTTGTCCAGCCTTTTCAGTAACATAATACCGTTTGGTCAATTCTACCAATTGTTCTAGACTGCGTTGGGATGTCTTTTGTTTTTTGCCTATTTCTTCTAGCTTTTTCGTAAGCTCTTCCTTGTTTATTTTATCCGCAATCTTGTTCAGTTCCTCTAAAAGTTTTTCGTTCTTACGTGCTTCTATTTCTTGCCGCTCTAAACGTTCTTGTAAAAGCTGGTTAAGTTTGTCATCTGGATTACTTTTGCTTAGATTTTCTTTAAGTTGCTTACTGAATTTTTGCATTAGCTCTTCTTGTCGCTTCTGCTTTTTAAGAAAATCCTTTACTTGGTTCTTATCATTGAAATTTAAGCTGTTCTTTTCTTTCTGTTGGGCATTCAATTCCTCTAGGGCATCCTCTTGCTCCCTAGCCTTTTCTAAGGATTTATCCAAGTTGTCAATTAAGTTCTGCTGAGATTCTAACTCTTTGTTTTTTAGTTGGTTATCATCCAACAAGACTTGTCTAAACACCTGACTATTAGTGGTTTTACCCTTGCGGATGCCATCATTATCAGTTACTAAAAAGTAAAATTCATAGTCTTTTTCTGCATCAAGTGCCAAACCGGAGGGGAACGTGTAGTAGAACTGGTTAATATTCCCTTGACCCTTACTAATACCAAGACTTGCTTTGCTTTCCTCTTTCCCTATTTCGTAGTATTCCAAATCAATAGACGAAACCCCATAATCATCAACTGCTTCGCCAGAATAATAAGAAATATTAGGGTTAAGGGAATCCATAACTCGAACTACGGTAACTGTTGGGTATTCGTCTTTTATGACCTTAAAAGTATAATCCAATTTTTCATAGTCCGTTACATTTGTGTTTGAGGTTGTTAATTGATACCCCATATCTGAATATACTCGTTTAGAAAGAGCAAATGCGTTCTTCTCTTTCTCGAAGGGGAGTACGGTATCTTTTGTAATCAATCTAATCTGTTCGGTATCCTGTCCTGTAATTTCCCAAGTAACCTTTGTGCCCTCAGGCATTAGGGCATTGCCTGTGCTTTTTAAGGTTTCGTCGGGCTTGTTCAAATAGGAGGGATACTGTAGGTTGATGTTGAAATCAACGATGGCTGGAGCTTTTAAGGCGGTTAATTGATATTCTTTGGAGCGCACCCCATTCCCTTTAAAGCTAAAGTTTGATGTGTATATCGGCGGAGAAAGAGTGTATTGATACCTACCGTTGTTTTCTTGCAAAAGTATGTCCTTTCCGTCCAGGACAACATATACATTTTCGGGTTTTATAGGCCCCATCGTATTAACCAGAAACGTAAAAGGTTCACTTTCTATAACGTTAAGGTCTTCTGACAATAGTTCAAACCGGAAAGGAGCTGGGGGCTCGTAGGCCATATCATAGTTGACAACCCGCTCATAAGAACCAAAAAAGGAATTCCAAGTTCCTGAAAGCCATAGCAGGCCAACAATGAGCAGGGGAATTAGGATGTATTTGCTATAATGCAATGCATCTTTATAGGTAATGGCGTTGGAAAATGGAATAGGATTTAATTGTTCCGAACGCTGCGCGATACTGGCAAGTAATAGCTCGGACTTTTCTGTGTTGTCCGCAAGATCTAATAAATTGTATAGCTTGTCTCCTACTGTTGGAAAATGTTTTCCAATGAGTAACGCTGCATCCTTTGGTGTGATACCCTTTCTAAGTTTAAATAGATAAAACAACGGGGTAAGAATGTAGGTGAAGAGAAAGAACAGTTCAGTAGTCACAAAAAGCAAAAACAGAATTAATCGCCCAGTAGTGTTTAACCAAAGTGCATATTCTATACCCATGATTGCTAAAAAGAAAAGCAGCCCAAAAGCTAAAAACAACAAAACACCCTTAATGAGTTTTTGAGTGTAATGCTTGCGGATGAACTCGTTAAGCTTATCCAGTATACTGTTATAAATGCGCAATTTGAAGTATATTTAATACCAAGATACTTCTTATTGAATTTTTCGATTAGAAAAATTTGTTAAAAGAGACTAGATGAAGGATTTAAAATACCTTGCCGCGTTGACATTACCCGTCTCGGCAATTGTTAGTTTCTATTTTAAAGAACATTGGAGTTTCTTTACCCCATTCTATGCGTTTGTGATTATTCCAATTCTAGAACTACTATTGCCTCAAGACACCAGCAATCTGGAGGGGGAAGAACGTCAGAAAAAAAAGAAAAGTAAACTTTTCGATTGGATGCTTTATTTTAATCTTCCTATAGTATTTGGGCTATTTGCTTTACGATGTTTCTAACTATAATTATCAATCGTACGAATTGCTAGGTATGGTTCTTTCTATGGGAATTGTTCTGGGTACCAACGGCATTAATGTAGCTCATGAATTGGGTCACCGAAACAACAAATTACAGCGAACCTTGGCAAAAGCACTACTATTACCTTCCCATTATATGCATTTTTATATCGAGCATAACTTTGGACATCATGCGCATGCTGCAACCGCTGAAGACCCGGCTACTGCAAAATTTAACCAGTCGGTATATTCTTTTTGGGTAACCTCTACACTCAGGCAATATGGGAGTGCTTGGAAGCTTCAGAATCAATTATTAAAGCAAGACGCGACACCTTTTTTATCGTTTAAAAACGATATGCTTTGGTACATGCTTATACAAATGGGGTATCTGGCAGCGGTATTTTTCGTTTTTGGCCCCTTAGGATTGCTCATTGCATTTTGCTCTGGTGTTGTTGGGTTTTTAATGTTGGAAACCGTCAACTATATAGAGCATTATGGACTTATGCGTAAAAAATTACCCTCCGGCAGGTATGAACGAGTGCGCGAAGTACATTCTTGGAATAGCAACCACGTGATTGGACGCATCGTATTGTACGAGCTAACACGTCATAGCGACCATCATTTTAAATCCTCCAAAAAATATCAGGTGCTGGACTATCACGACATCTCCCCACAAATGCCCTACGGTTACCCAACATCTATGGTACTGTCTTTTATTCCCCCTTTGTGGTTTAAATTAATGAACCCGCGCATTCCAATAGACATGGTGCTGACTTCCTAGTGCAGTTGTTGATGCTCTTTATCCTTTTCTCGTTGTCTCATACTTTTCTACTCCTAGTGCATACACTATATTTGCATTTCAATTTTTAGCTATGAGTAAGAAAGTTCGTGTTCGTTTTGCGCCGAGTCCAACGGGGCCCCTGCATATTGGTGGGGTTCGTACGGCATTGTTTAATTATTTGTTTGCAAAAAAACATGGCGGCGATTTTATTTTACGGATAGAAGATACCGATCAGAACCGATACGTTGAAGGCGCTGAAAAGTATATCATTGATGCCTTGGAATGGTGTGGGCTTACTTTTGACGAAAGCCCTGAAAAACCTAAAGATAATTTTGGTCCGTATCGTCAAAGTGAGCGCAAACATTTATATAAAGCGTATGCTGATGAGTTGATTGAAAAAGGAAAAGCATATTATGCATTTGATACCTCAGAAAAGTTAGACTTTCACAGAAAAAATCACGAAGCGAAAGGCAAAACATTTATCTATAATTGGCATAACCGCTTAAAACTGGACAATTCTCTGTCCCTAATACCTGAGGAAGTTGAAAAACGCTTAGCCTCTGGGGAAGATTACGTTATCCGGTTCCTCACACCACCAGATGAGAAAGTATACTTGAGCGATATCATTAGAGGTAAGATGGAAATTGACTCCAATGTTTTGGATGATAAAGTATTGTGTAAGAGTGATGGCATGCCAACGTACCATTTAGCGAACATTGTAGATGATCATTTAATGGAAATTTCCCATGTAATCCGCGGAGAAGAATGGCTACCATCTTTGGCGCTTCACCAGCAATTGTATGACGCATTTGAATGGCAAGCACCTGAATTTGCCCATTTGCCCTTAATAATGAAACCCGTAGGGAAAGGAAAACTGAGTAAGCGCGATGGGGAAAAAGGAGGTTTTCCCGTATTTCCGCTATCTTGGAATGAGTCCTTAGGGTATAAAGAAGCAGGTTTCTTTCCAGAGGCTGTAGTTAACTTTTTAGCGCTGTTAGGATGGAACCCTGGAACAGAGCAGGAATTATTTAGTTTAGCAGAACTAGTGGAAACGTTCTCCTTAGAGCGCGTAAACAAGTCTGGGGCACGCTTTGACCCAGACAAGACCAAATGGTACAATCAACAATACATGCAGTCTAAAAATGACGCTGAGCTAGCTGCTTTATTTTTAGTCGAATTAGATAACCATCCGGATATACATGAGAATAAACGCACTGCTCCTTATGTGGAGCAAGTCGTTGGTTTAATCAAGGAGCGCGCCACGTTTGTTTCTGATTTTTGGGAGCTGAGTGATTATTTCTTTGTGGCACCATCAGAGTATACTGAAAAGGCCGCTAAGAAGCAATGGAAAGAAGGAACAACAGCTATCATGAACCAGTTACTGGAGGTTTTAAAAACACAGACTGATTTTTCTTCTGAAACGATGGAAACGAATGTAAAGTCTTGGATAACGGATACGGCGCTATCCTTTGGAAAAGTAATGCCCCCGCTACGTTTAGTTCTTGTTGGGGACATGAAGGGCCCACATATTTTTGATATCATGGCGATGATTGGCAAAGAAGAAACCTTGACCCGAATAGAAAAAGCGATAAAGAGTTTAGGTTAATTAAACCTTAAACTACCAAATATAGCGTATAGAATATTTTACAAAAAAGAGGTGGAAGATAAGGTTATTTGAATCTATAAAATTACTCTTCTCCTACGTGCTTTTTGTAAAAGCCCCAAACCTCGTGCGTTACATCCCTACCTAATTTCAGTCCAGTGACATTGTCGGCCTGAATATGATATCCGCCTAAAACCCTTGAAATACCCACCATTTCAGCAGTTTCTGTAAACGTTGGAAACCTCAAGGTATATGCTAGAATTAGCCTTGTTTGAGGTTTGTTATTCGGCAGATTTTTAGGCTTATTAAACAATTTAAAACTTAAGGTTTAATCATTCCCCAAAAAGGATCTTAAAACATGCCGCATCATCTATTTCAATTGGAGCATAAAACCGATTAAGAAATGAGGCCGTAGAACTCCAAGAGGTATGCATCATGCCTTTAATGTGCTTAGCAGTTTCTTTGTTGGAGTTTTTTCTAAGGATTTTAAGAAGTGCCAATTGTTCTTTTGCCACAGCCCCATTGCGCCAGGAAGAAGTGGCGACATCAAAACCTTTTAGCGCAAAATAAGCCGCCGTGGGCTCTGCACGCTCATAATGCCAGTCGCATATCATAATATCTTTTGGAATCATATCAATAGCGCGGTGTGTATTGTTCATGCTAGCTTCCCAAACACCAAGCCCAGTGGTTTTGCCGTCTAGTAAACGATCACCCCAAATCCATAATTTTTTATCTGTTTTTGCGAGATGGTTTCTGATTTTCGTGAGTTCTCCGGCGAAGAGTTCGGCTTTATCCCTGCCGCTGCAACGAGGACATTCCTCTTCACCAATGTAAAAAACCTCATCCATTCCGGCATGGAAGTCGGTTGCCTTAAAGGCTAGTACTATTTCGTCTACCAAATCAAAAACAACTTTATGTACCTTTGGGTGTAAGGGACAATAACTTTTGCAATAAAGACCGTCCTCATTTGGCCACTCATAGTTTTCTGGTAGTTGTACACTAGGGGTTTCATCAAATTCCGGATAGACTTGAAGCAACATTTCTAAATCAGAGTGCCATGATTGATGTCCAAGTAGATTAATTTGTGGTACGATACGAATATTGTGTTTTTGGCAAGCGGCTACTAGCTTGTTTACCTCACCTTGAGAAAGTCCATTTTCTCGAGCCAATTCCGGATGAGAGGTATATTGGTAGTTATAATCTACCCGAAGAATTAAAGTGTTTATGGCTCTTGGCGCAAGTTCTTCATCTATAAATTTTACAAACCGGTCTACGTTTTTGGTATCTGGAGCGGATATTGCTAGACCCCTTAAAGGTAGAATAGTATCCTGTGCAATGGTGAAGAAACAGATAGAGAAGAGGGCGATGCTAAGAAGTGTTTTTTTCATTTTAGTTTAAAGTTTAAGTCGGACATGTGCTTTAGATAATACTGCAGCAAAACGAATCATTACAAAAGCCCAGAGTAGTGATCCAGAAACGGCCAACCAAGGCATTTCGGTTTGTTTGTACCATAAAACATTCAGATTAAGCCCCCAAATTATATAATATAAAATATCTGGAGCCAAATAGGTTGTTAAAGAATTTTTACCCGCCGGAAGAAAAGGAGCGCTCCACCGCTGCCATTTTTTAACATCTAGCACATAAAACAACAGCGCAAACACCAATATACTGATGCCGTTGCACAGCATGACCCATGACGGCGTGCCAATGAGCTTAGAAATAATGAACCAATTACGCAAAATAAAAGCCAGCACTATACAGGTCAAACCAATTGGTATAATAAAACTTAAAAACCGTTTATAATCTGTGCTACACTTCTTTAACAGTACACCTATAAGCAGACCAGAAAGCACAATAGAGGGGACATTTCCGCTTATTACGACCCCAAGAACAGGTTTAATAGGGTTTAGAAAATTTGTGTAGGATGTTTGAGCCAAAATATTCAAAACAATGAAGATGAACCAAACACCTACAATTGCCCCGACACGATCTTTGAGCCAAAAATAGCTAAGTGCCGATACCAAATACCCCCAACCAATTAATCCGAGGATACCCCACCAGGCAATATGCATCCATCCTGGATTTTCTGTCGTTCCAGAGCGGTATACCGTCGCCAATACAACGAGGCCTAAAACACCAAGAACTTTGAATATTTTAAAAGTTATATTATACGTTGACTCTTTTGGGTATTTATTCCAAATTAGAAAGACGGATACGTAGACTAGAATAAGCCATAAGTTTTTATTTATTCCTGTTAGCGCTGCATTATAGTCGACTCTGTTGACGATAAAAACGCCGATAAGTATCAAACTTAAGGTCCTTATCAGGATGTGCTTAAACAGCTGCAGATTTGACTGACCTAGTTTTTCTCTAGCCATAAAGGCGAAAGGAATGGAAAGGCCCACCATAAACAAAAACCCTGGAAAAACCCAATCTGCTAAGCCCATCCCATCTTCTTCTATACTGGTGTGCACAAACCATTTTGGAACACCCGGTGTATACAAATCGTTCACAAACAACATCAGAAAGAGGGTAAGCCCTCTCATAATGTCAATTGAAGAAATTCGATTGTTTTTAGCTACCATAGTTTTTAATGGTTGGATGGTTTTATTAAAGCGAATTACCTGTCAATTAGGATTTCCATCTCGTTTCTCGCCAATTCGCTTGTTCTTTTTTAGACAGAAAGGTCCAGGCGACAATACGACTAGATTTATTTCCAGTTCCCATAGGTATTGTTTTGAACTCGGTAGTTTCGACATTTTTTAAACTTTTATAAATCCCCTTAAGGTTGGACTCTTTAGAAACTAAAGTTGAAAACCAAAAGCAGCTTTTAGAAAACTGTGCACTTTCTCTAATCATGTTCTGAATAAATTGATATTCCCCACCGTCATACACCAGCTCATTGCTCACTCCTGCAAAATTGAGAATAGGGCTTTTCACTTTTTTACCGGAAAGGTTTTTTATTTTTCTTCTGGTTCCTTTTTGAGCTTCTTCCATTGAAGCATGAAAAGGTGGGTTGCACAAGGTGATATCAATTTTGTCTTCGTTGTTAAGTACGCCCTCAAAAATATGGGTTGGGTCTATCTGTATTCTACAATCGATTTTGCCTTTTAACAATTCATTTGAGTTGATAATGTGTTGTGCCGATGCAATTGATTTTACATCAATATCCGTCCCGATAAAACGCCAACCATATTCCACAACACTTATAATTGGATATATGCAGCTGGCGCCCATACCAACATCCAAACAAGTAATGATGTTCCCAGATGGAATCTTGCCAGCATTGCTTTCTGCTAGTACATCTGCAACGTAATGAATGTAGTCTGCCCTACCAGGAATGGGCGGACATAGATTTTCATCAGGAAATTCCCAAGTTGTAATGCCGTAATAGTGATTTAGGAGCGCTTTGTTTAAAAGTTTGACCGCAATTGGATTTGTAAAATCGATTGAAATTACTCCAAACGAATTGGGACTCACATGCTTTTCCAGTTCAGGGATGGCGTTTATTAGGGCATTTAGATTGTAACGTTCCCGGTTTTTGTTTCGCGGATGAAGCCTTGTTTTGAGCTGTTCTTTTTTTTCAGGAGGCATGATGTTGTTTTTGAGCAGCAAGAATAGCCCCTACCGCTTGCTTGTATTTGTAAGGATTCCCCGCTTTTTTGATTGCTTTATAGACTTTCTGGGGATTGTGTGTGGATTGAGAGAAGAACTCCCAAAACCCCAGCATTTTCATCTTTATAGGGGTTGGTCCGGAGAGTATAGCGTCATACTGTTCGTAAATGGTATCATGAAATTCTCTAAAAATTTCCCATCGCTCTGTAGGGTATTCTGTCGTGCCCTCCTTTATCATACTTGGGAGAAATGGGTCCGCGATAAGACCACGCCCAATCATAAAATGTGCTATAGATGGGAATCGTTGTCGCAGGGTATTAAATTGCGCTACTGTGGTAATATCACCATTGTAGTACAAGGTGTGTTTGGCTGCATCCACACATTTCTGAAAAGCTTCTAAATCAACGCCACCTTTATATAATTGCTTTCCAAGTCGCGCATGAATGGCTACATTTTTAAGTGGGTACTTGTCCAATATTGGAAAAGCATCTAATATTTCATTACTATTTTCATACCCGAGGCGCATTTTCATGGATATGGTGATATCCGTTTCGCTATGTGCACGGTCTAGAATATGATCTATTTTTTCAGTATTACAAATAAGGCCAGAACCCATGCCGCTATTGGTAACCATAGGATAAGGACAACCCAAATTCCAGTTAAGTTCGTTGTAACCTAAAGACTGAATATACTTTATGGTATATATGAAGGCGTCAGCATCCGCTGTCATTACTTGTGGGATTACAGTAAGTGTGGTGTTTGCCTCAGGATTTAAGTCTCGCTGGTACGACCCCTTTATAACCATCTTTCTGTTATACCGTATATAAGGCGCATAATAGGTGTCTATTCCTCCAAAGAATTTCTGTTGTGCATTACGAAAGATATAATCTGTAAAGCCTTGCAATGGCGAGGACAGTAGGGAGTAGTTCATTAATAGGTTTTGAAGGAATAAAGATAACTGAATAATACGTTATGATGGTTTGCTGAAGTAATAGTTGCCTGAGATAAACCTATGACTATTTTCACTTAAACAAGGGCGAATTCTGTTGGAGTGTAAAACAAAAACTCCTTTTAAAGGTGGGGGTACGTCAGCTCATAAGGGTTTTACTTGGGGTTTATGGAGGCATTACTATTCTTTGCCTCTGGTAATTCATTGAAACTAGTTTTTTTTAAATTGGATCGACCGCACCTTTATTTTTTTACCTTCAGACCCTTCAAAAACGAAGGCTAGCGGAACCATTATTCTATTCATGTCGGCAGTCACGAATTGTTTGGTTTCAATTTCATACACTTTCCATTTATCAGTAAGTTGTATTTCAACTCTTGATTCACTACCATCAGGAGGGTCGTTGACGTCTTTCATGGTTACATCAAAAACTTCACCCCCAACATCACCTTTCATTTCTAGATAAACGCTCGAATAGGGAGAAAAATCCATCTCGTTAACCCTGCCATATAGTGCATCTACTAAAAAATAAGTAGACCCCCAGGCGTATTTATTCTTAGGGTATTCAATAGCTAAGTAATCTTCCTGTTTTGAGAAATAATCAGAATATACGTCCGACGCTGCATAGTTTATTTTAAATGCGGTAGGTGCCCGACCATCTGTTAGAATACTTACAAAATCAGCATCTCCAAAAGAAAATAACACACTACTTAATTCAAGTTTGGTTTGCTGGTCAAAGCTTGTTTTTGAGTCATGTATCATCTCAACAAGCTTTTTTCCCATCAAAATTTGTTCTTCGTACGGTTTTAAGAAGGCTGCTTCATATCGTGCAACTTCGAAGATAGCTAAGGTAGCATCGTCTCTTAAAACGTCTAGAAACTGAGGAGCTACTAAAGTAAAATCTTCAGCAAGCCAGGGTTTCAAATAAAGTTCAGCCCCTTTGTTCTTTAATTTTGAATGCCAATCTTCTACTAGTTTTTTATGCGCTTGATTGTGTTCTATTTCTTTCGTTTTAATTTTATCCGCATTTATGAAGTAGGTGCTTAGCAATAAAGCCAAATCCGTACCTTGTATCTTCCCAAAGTAAGAAGAGTTTTTTAAGGATTCAAAGGCACTAAGATTAGCGTTAAACTGAATAGTATTAGAAATGTTTTCAGATGTAAAATTGATATAAGCAGCTTCTACAAGCGTAAGTGATGTTTTGGTCGTAGGCACGTAATAGTTTTGAATAGAATCAACTTTTGCTACTATGCTTGCTCTTGCTGTAGATAGTAAGTTTAACTCTCTAAGGTCTGATTGCAATCCGTTTGCAACACTTTGTAAAATATCATTTAACTCTTGCTTTTGAATTTTTTCTTCATTCCAATTATTGATTTGAAGCGCTATGAGAATTCCAATAACAACTAGAAAAATTTCTCCTATGGCATAAGTAAGATATTTGGCAAACTTGTTTTCTGTCAACATGTTTTTGCGAATTCTTCTGAAGAAGTTAATCATTTGTCCGTCTTTTGATTGGAATTAAGCACACCGTACTTATCGGTGCAAGTTTCATCTTTACGCACTAAAATAAGCTAATTGGCAAAAGTAATACTAAAAAGACACCTTGCTTATATTTTTTGTATATCTGAACGACCTCTCATTTTGCACTACAGGGAATATTTTCAACAAAAGGTTTAAAACCCTACCAACTTGGCATAAGCTTTTGTATTTTGCTATAAACCTTAAAATCAAAAAACTATGGGAGATTTCTTGTTTATACCGATTATACTATTTTTAGCGCTAGTGGCTTTTTCCTGCATCTTTATTGTGAAGCAAAAGACTGCCGCCATTATAGAAACCTTTGGTAAGTTTAGTAGCATTAGGCAATCTGGCCTACAATTTAAGATTCCTTTTGTGCAGAAAATTGCCGGTCGTTTGAGTCTTAAAATCCAACAGTTGGACGTTATGATTGAAACAAAAACCTTGGATGACGTTTTCGTAAAGCTTAAGGTTTCCGTTCAGTACAGGGTAATTCGGGATAAGGTGTACGATGCTTTTTATCAGTTGGATTATCCACACGATCAAATAACCTCCTACGTATTTGATGTAGTACGTGCCGAAGTACCAAAAATGAAGCTGGATGATGTTTTTGTTAAGAAGGATGATATCGCCTTAGCGGTAAAAGCAGAGTTGAACGATGCTATGTCCGGTTACGGATTTGATATTATAAAGACTTTGGTAACCGATATTGATCCAGATGCTCAGGTGAAACAGGCGATGAATAGAATTAACGCATCGGAACGAGAAAAAATCGCCGCACAGTTTGAAGGGGACGCGGCACGTATTCTTATCGTAGAAAAAGCCAAGGCCGAGGCGGAAAGCAAGCGTTTGCAAGGAATGGGTATTGCCGATCAGCGTCGTGAAATTGCACGCGGTCTGGAAGAATCTGTTGAAGTACTGAACAAGGTGGGGATTAATTCTCAAGAAGCTTCTGCTTTAATTGTGGTGACACAGCATTATGATACCTTACAATCTATAGGCGAAGAGACCAACACCAACTTAATTTTATTGCCCAACTCTCCACAAGCGGGTAGTGATATGTTGAATAATATGGTCGCTTCCTTTACCGCAAGTAATATGATAGGGGAATCTATGAAAAAGACCAATATTGACAAACCGAAAAAGAAGTAGGACTAAGAACAAGGACCTAAAAGCTCGAAATACATCTTGTATCTCGGGCTTTTTTATGAAATACTAATCAAATTTTAAACAAAGGCAATGAGCAACAAAGAACATAGCAATAAGACTATTGTTTCTCTTGAATCTTTGCCCAAGAATCACGAAGACCTACAGTTCTATTAAATACCAATTGGTTTGCTGTACTATCTTTGTCTACGCAGAAATAACCCATACGTTGAAATTGGAAGGTGTCTTCTGGTTGTGCCGATTTTAAACTTGGTTCCACATAACCGGTGATTACCTCAAGAGAATCTGGATTAATAAACTGCATAAAATCTTTGTCTTTGTGCGTATCCGGACTTTCATCTGTAAATAAGCGGTCGTATAATCGTATTTCTGCGGGTATGGCATGTTTGATAGATACCCAATGTAAGGTTCCTTTAACTTTTCTAAGACTTTCCTCGCTACCGCTGCCGCTCTTACTTTTTGGGTCGTAGGTACACTGTACTTCTATAACATTTCCATCAGCATCTTTCGAACAGCTTTCTGCTTTTATAATATATCCACTTTTGAGTCTCACTTCTCGTCCTAATTTAAGACGAAAGAATTTTTTGTTGGCTTCCTCTCTAAAGTCGGCCTTTTCTATATATAGTTCCCTTGAGAAAGGTACTTCTCTGCTTCCCAATGTTTCATCTTCTTGACTGTTTTCTGAAGTCAACCATTCTTCTTGACCTTCAGGGTAATTCGTCAACACTATTTTTAATGGATCTAACACGCCCATCACCCTTGGTGCTAATTTGTTAAGATGTTCTCGAACGTGAAATTCCAACAGTGATACATCGATTAAGTTGTCGCGCTTGGCAATACCTATTGTGTCTGCAAAGTTGCGAATACTTTCTGGGGTGTACCCCCTTCTTCTCAGTCCGGAGATAGTAGGCATACGAGGATCGTCCCATCCGTTTACGATATTATGTTCTACTAGTTGTGCCAATTTCCTTTTACTTACAACGGTATGGCTCAAATTACGTCTCGCAAATTCTCGTTGTTTGGGGCGTATTTTGTTAGAATCGTAGACTTGGTCTAGAAACCAATCGTATAATTCTCGGTGCATGGCAAATTCAAGTGTGCAAAACGAGTGGGATACTTGTTCTATGTAGTCACTTTCTCCATGGGTCCAGTCATACATAGGATAAATACACCAATCGGTATTTGTTCTATGATGTGACTTGTGTAATATGCGATACATGATAGGGTCGCGCATTAACATATTAGAGGAAGTCATATCTATCTTGGCGCGAAGTACGTGACTACCTTCAGCAAACTCCCCTTTTTTCATGGATTCAAAAAGCGCAAGATTTTCAGCTACAGATCTATTTCTATTCGGACTTTCGGTACCGGGTTCTGTCGGTGTACCTTTTTGGATAGCCATTTCTTCGGAGGATTGGTCATCAACATAGGCTTTACCTTCTTTAATTAATAGTACAGCCCAATCGAATAGCTGTTGGAAGTAATCAGACGCATACCGTTCGGTATTCCACTTATAACCTAACCAGATTACATCACGTTTTATAGCATCTACAAACTCCTGTTCCTCTTTGGCCGGGTTGGTATCATCAAAACGCAAGTTTACGGGAGCGTTATGGCGTAGTCCTAGTCCAAAATTTAGGCAGATGGAACTAGCATGGCCAATGTGTAGATACCCATTAGGTTCCGGTGGAAATCGAAAACGAAGTTCCTTTTCAGTATATCCATTTTGAAGGTCTTCGGCTATGATTTGCTCGATAAAATTCAAAGACTTTGGTGTCTCGCTCATATGCTATTTTTTCTGGCTACAAAAGTAGCAAAAATGCGCTAAGCACCACGTTTAAAAAAGGCTGACCTTATATTAAACCATTTTCACAACAGTTTTAGGGGGTGCTACAACAATAAATTCCACAAACACGATAAAAGGAACATATTTGTCGTTGAATAGAAGGTTTGTGAAGATATGCCTTCGATGTTCATATACGAGTAGGGGCCCAAAACTACACATTATTATGAAAAATTATTCCAAAATCTACATCTTAACCGCGTTTTTATTGCTTTCTGCTACGGTGCAGTTAAGTGCACAGGCCATTGTAATAAATGCACCAGCACCAGCTGATAATCCAAACTTGGCAGGAAATTCCCCTTGGCCAGCTATTTGTGCTGGTAATGGTGGTTTTAATGAATACTTTGTGAATATTACTTGGGCGGGAACTACCAACGCAGGTAACGAGTTTATTTTAGAGCTATCTGATGCTGCTGGTAATTTTGCCGCGCCAACAACACTTTCTACTATTACCGATCAAAATTCAAATAACGATTTTGATGTAAGCTTTGCTGTTCCGCTAACCACTAGGGGGCAGGGCTATAGAATGAGAGTTCGTAGCACCAATCCGGTTAGAATCGGAACGGAATCCAATGCCTACAGTATGTATTATATGGATATAACATCCAACCTAAACATTAGTGAGGCGGGAGACGGAGTGCCACCAGGAAGTATTTGTAGCACGAACCCTATAACTTTGCAGGTAGATAACATTACCAGTCCTGAAACATATCAGTATTCTTGGTATAGAAGCGGAACCTTGTTAACAGGTGAAAATGGACATACGCTCAACATTACCCAAAGTGGTATGTACAGTGTATTTATAAATTATGGGCCTATATGCACAGGATCCGGTAATACTGATTCTAATATTGTAGATGTTACTATAGGTGCTGGAGGTTCTGGAATAACAATTTCCGCACCTTCCAATACGGCATTATGCGCAGGTGACACAGAAACCTTGACAATCGCTATTACCGATTCATCTTGGAGCTATCAGTGGTATAAAAACGATGTGGCAATTCCTGGAGCTATAGGAACAACCTACACTGTTAATGCAGCTACAGCAGGTTTTGAAGCTGATTATGCTGTTGAGATATCTGCACCAGGAGTATGTACTGAGCGCTCAGATGCGATTAGCATAACTAATGCGGATAACTATACTGTAACTAGGGACACCCCTGCAAATGTGGTGATACTACCTTCGCAATCACAAACATTGAGCGTAAGTACGACGGCAAATGCCCCTACGTATAAATGGTTTCGCGACACAGTAGAACTTTCAGGAGAAACAAATAACACCTTAACAATCACTCAAGAAGGTGATTATTATGCAGAAGTAACACAATCTGGAGGGGCTTGTGCCAGCTCTTCAAAGAATTCAGAAACAACGGTTGCCGTATCGCCAGCTTCGTTTGAACTTATTACAGATTATGCCTCGGCCTATACCAGTTGTGTTAGTACGAACATAGTCTTGCAGGTACAAGCGATTAATGCTATCGCTTCTGACGGAACCAGTACAGATGTAACGGCAGACTTAGAAGATGCCTTTACATATCAGTGGCAGCGAAATGGTACTGATGTTGCCGGGCAAACCGGTAAATCCATAAGCCTAGCTTCTAATGCCGACAATGGGGATTATTTGTTAACAGCAACATTAGCCACTTACAACGAGAGTTCTGATACCTTACCAGTGCAATTACTGACTAGTGAAACCGTAACGATTACCAGTACGAGCACCGTATATTGCAGTGCGACTGATATCGTTACAATAAGTACTGCGGCCGATTTAACCTCTGCTACTTTTGAGTGGCAAAGAGACGGGGTAGCAATAGCTGTAACAGATGAAGCATTGACCATTAGCGAACCAGGCACATACCGTTTGGTATTACAGCGCGATGGTTGTCCTTTGATTTCAAATGAGATAATCATTACACCTTTAGACGAAAACCTTATTACGCTAGACCCAGCTGGTGATGTTGTATTACCCGAAGGATCGTCTAGAACTGTTAGAGCCAGCGGCGGAACAGCCTACAGATGGATGGATTCCTCCAGTACCGAAATGAGTACGTCTGACAGTGTTACGTTTACGGAGTCTGGCACGTATACCTTAATAGCAAGCATAGACAATTGTGAGATTGTAAGGCAGGTTACCGTAAGTATTTTAGATACGTTTAAAGTACCTAATGTAATCACTGTTAACGGTGATGGCATCAACGACCAGTGGATTATTCCAAACTCATACTCTAATAAGGCGGATGTAAACGTTATCATCTACAACGAACAAGGGGCAGAAATCCTAAACGAATTTAATTACAACAATAACTGGCCGCAGTCTTCTGCGTCCTTTCAAAAACAAAATATGGTATTCTACTATAAAATAAGGAATGCCAACGAGGTACTTAAACAAGGTACTATCACCGTAATACGATAACCTTACCATGCTAAAGAAACGTCTTATATATCTGTTTTTATTATTTCTTGCGTTTGCAAAAGTAAATGCTCAGGAAGAGAATCCTTTTATCTCTTATGATGTGCCAGCGCAGAACCTTTTAAAGTACAATAGGTTCTTAATTAACCCAACCTTTTCCACGGTTAGGGAAGATAAATCATACATCAACCTTTTGCACAGAAACCAATCGGTACAGTTTGATGACAACAACCAAAACTACTTTTTAAGTTACAGCGGTCGTGTAAACGATAGAACAGGTTTGGGCTTAAGTTTATACACCCAACGCCAGGGCCTATTGAGCAACTTTGGAGTGTTGGCCAATTACGCTTATGGGGTGAAGTTAAACGATAAAAGCAACTTAACCTTTGGGGCAAACATGTCATACTATAATAGTGGCTTTGATGAAGGAAGAGCGAGTACAATAGAAATAGACCCCTTGTTAGCCGGTTTGCAAGACCAGAGCTTATTATCTATTCAACCGGGTTTAAACTTGTCTTATGGTAAGTTTGATGTAGGTGTGTTTGCTGAAAATTTATTTGATTATAATCTAAAGACAAGTGAATCTGTTACGGAGTTTAAAGACAAGACTTTTTCGGGACACCTACAATATACTCACCAGTTTAAAAATGCATCAGGAATTCTAGAGGAAGGTAGACTTATGCCTTTGGCACGCGCCAGAAAAGTAGGAGAGGAAGACCTTACCTTAGGTGGAAGTTTAATTTTGGACCTACCTAAATTGGGATGGTTACAAGCCGGTTACGATAGTTTTTATGGTGCTGCAGCCGGTGTTGGTTTTAATCTAAACAGGCGGATATCTTTAGGATACACCATGGAAAAGGGTCTGTCCAGTAATTTTGATAATTTTGGGGTCACCCATGAAATATCCTTTGCCTATTCCTTTACACCTAACCTTACAGAGGATAGGGTATTATTTGAAGATGAGGACATGGATAACGTGGAAAATGATTTTGAACAGGAGACGAATACCCTGGCTACTAATGAGGAGATTCAGGAACTAAAACGCAAATTGGCAGAGAACGATGCCATTATTCAAGAATTGATGTTTCGTCAAGATTCTCTTGAATCTACCCGTCAGTCAGATTTGGAACGTCGGTTTAGTATGGTGATGCGCATGGTACGTAATGAAACTAATGGAAACAATCCCGAATTAGAGCGTAGGGCAGAAGCGCTATTTAAAGGAGAACATGAATCTTCAGACCTAGCTTCGACCAACCCTTCGGATAATGTCAATACCAGTATGGATGGCGGGAACGAGTATGTAGCAACAGAACTGAATGAAACTAAGCCAGTAAAGACTGTTGCACCTAAGCGTGCCCAATATGCATCCGTTTCCAATGCAGATAAGAACAGCAATGCAAATCCCCAAACAAGGATTGCAATTGCTCAAGACAAGATAAAAAGCAGACGATTTAAGGATTTACCCGAAGTTACCGATGGGTACTATGTAGTTGCCAATGTTTACAAAGGAGGGCGGTACATGGATAATTTTATAAATAAGCTTAACGATGATGGTATTAGTGCAGATTATATAGATAATCCAAATAATGGGCTTAAATATGTGTACTTAAATCGTTTTGATACTTTTGAGCAGGCTGAAGCTGCCGCTAAGAGCAATCTAAATGGAAGCTACGATGGCCCTACTTGGATTATGAATATTGATAATAGGTATACTAATGAAGCATATGCGGACAACGTCAATAAACTAAAGGAGAAATCTTCTAAGTACGACACCGATGTTTTACGTAAAAATGTAATCGTTAAAGATAAGGTTGTTGCCAATAGGGTAGAAGACGATAGCTCTAAAATAAATGGACTTGGTTCCGGATATTATCTCATCGCCAATGTCTTTGCAGTTCCTCAGAACGCCAATCGCTTTGTAGCCCTATTGAATTCTATAGGCCTTAGTGCAAGCTATTTTATCAATCCAAAAAACAACTACCGGTATGTATATTTAAAACGTCACGATGATTGGAGCAATGCATTGATTTCTTATTACTCTAAGCTGAATGACGCCTACGATGACAAAATGTGGATTATGCGCGTAAACTCAGATCAGATGGCATAGGAAATGTTAACCTATTTAATATCCATATAAAACCGAAATTCCCTTGTTAGCATCGGATGATACATAGCAAATCAACTTCTTTATTTGAATAAAGGCATTGATAAGCCGATAAGGACATAATAAAAGATACTGCCAAAAAGCTCCGGTTTTATTTCAGTCGTAAACTAGTCGAGAGTATTTTATTAGATTAATGCGGCCTTATTGTAACATTGCTTAATACTTTATAGTTATTTAACCGGCAGACCATTTTGGCTATACTAGCTAATTATGTCATTTCAACGAAAAATAAACCATATCTGCAACTTTTGAAAGATTAAAGCTTTTCAACATCCTTCAACTAGACTAAGGCCTAATTCTTTTACTTCTAAAAAATATACAAAAGCACGCTAAGGAATCTTTTTGCCAAACCTCAATAGCGTCGTTTTTAAAAAATTCTCATCGGGTTTCGCAATAGTAGGTTAAACAAAATAGGTTTTGTTGCTTTTTAAATTCTGGCTTAGAATCATCAATTGGCATCTATTGTCTGATAATAAAGTAATAATAAAGAAGGGTCTACTATGATAGCTTAATTACGTCATAACCCAAAACTTTCGTGGTAATGCAAATTGAGATTAAGAGTTGGGTGAAAGCTATCTACTCCAAAAGAAGCTTCTTAAAATTCTCTAATTAATGTTTCCAAAAAGCTCAAACTCCTTTTTTGAAAACTATTATTTTCTCTTTAATTATTAGTCTCAAAGATTTTACGGAGGGTCTTTTCTGATTTTCAGTTAGCGTTCAGACAACTGCTAACTCTCATAAAAACCTATATTTTTTGTTTAACATACTATGATAAATCAGGATTTCACAACATAAAAACCGTTCGCTACAACAATAAATTTTATAGGGGTTTACTTAAATCAATATTTGTAATTGGAGGCATTGGATTCAATTTGAAATTCTATCAGTTAGGAAACAATGAGCAAAAAGCTGTTAAAAAACACACTTTAATAGCAAATCAATAGTAGACAAATAATTTTTGATTTTATCAAAATGAATAAATTTATACTTAGAGCTGTTTTAATCCTTATTCTGTTTTTGGGAACGTTAGCTGGTTTCTCACAAGAATATACTGCATTTACTAGAACCTACCCATCTGGGGACAATTTTAGGTACCAAACCAACATTAAGGGCGACCTCACCTTTATTGCGAATGATATCGTTAATAGGGATGGTGGAACTGGCACTACAAGACCTGAAGATCCTTATGATGAAATAGGAAATGGATCCACTTATAATGATTGGTTTGATATTAGACATATAGATATAGATTCTGATATAAGTACCTTTAATTCTAGTTCTGCTGACTTTGATTTTGGACAGCCAGACTGCAATAGAATCAGGTATGCAGCGCTATATTGGTCTGCCACGTATGTTGATAACGAAGACGGCACCAGATCAACCGATTTTAATCAAGTTAAATTTCAAGTGCCGGGAGGAACATATGTAGATGTTACTGCAGATGAAATATTATTTGATGGTGGCGCTAGTGCAGATGCATCGATTAGAGGCAATAGTCCATATGCTTGTTATGCAGATGTAACAGGTATTGTTACGGCTCTTGCCAATCCCGCAGGAACCTATACTGTTGGAAACATTAGGGTTTCACAAGGTTTTGTGCCAGGAGGTGTTTCTGGTGGCTGGACCATGGTTATTGTATATGAAAACCCAACGTTAACGGGAAAACTAATTACCACCTATGATGGTTTTGCAAGGGTAAGATCAGCGAACCCAACGTTAGATATAGACTACACAGGTTTTACAACAATTCCTGCCGGAAATGTACGTGCCAATATAGGTGCTGCAGCATTAGAGGGCGATAATAGAATAACTGGTGATCAGATGCAAATTAGGGCTGCACTAAATGCACCGGGTGCGTTTTATCGCATAAGGAACGGTTTAAATCCAGAAAACAACTTTTTTAATAGTAATATTACAATTAACGGTACGTTGTTGCCAGGCCGTATTCCTTCGAGTATAAACACGCTTGGATATGATACCGATTTATTAAACCTGCCACCCAATACAATTCCAAATAACGAAACCGCAGCTACCTTTAGGTTTACTTCTAATGGAGATCAGTATTTTCCTTTTTTCAATTCATTCAATATTGAGATTATTGAGCCTGAAATTATATTGGAAAAGAGAGTTGAAGACATTGCGGGTAATGATATTACAGGACTAGGCGTAAACCTTGGACAAACCTTGGATTATGTACTATCTTTTGACAACATTGGTAATGATGATGCGGACCAGTACACTATCCGAGATATCTTACCTATTAATGTTACTTTGGACGAGGCCTACTTTTTGACACCTGGTTCTTTACCAACAGGGGTGACTTACACTTTTGATCCAGCCACCAGAACCGTACTTTTTTCTATTCCAAATGAATTAGTTACGGATACAAGTCCAGTGACAAGTATACGCATGCGTGTTAGAGTTGCAGAAAACTGTTTTGATTTTGTAGATGCCTGTACGGATTTGATACAAAACGTAGCCTTTTCTACCTATCAAGGTGTTGTTAATGATAATCGAATTACGGATGATCCAAGTGTAACGGATTTTAATGCTTGTGGTTTTATAATTCCTGGTGCGACGAACTTCTTGTTGGATGACCTTTCCGATTGTAATTTTAGAAGAACCGTACAGTTGTGCGGTGATAATGCAATTTTGGATGCTGGAGATAATTTTGACTCCTATGTTTGGGTACGAGACGATAACAATAATGGACTATTAGATGCTACTGATACGGTCCAAAATGATGGTGACCCCGATAATGACCCTAGTACCTTATTAATTACCGAAACGGGTACTTATATTGTAGACAAAATAGTTGCAGATCCTTGTAAGGGTTTCAAGGAAATTATTGAAGTAGTGCGTTTTGGGGATTCTAACGTGAACCCTATAATAGAGTTCTTTAATGACTCAAATTCAGATGCGGATCCTACAAATGATATACAGGGTGAAATTGTAAGCTGCTCTGTAGATGGAGATTTGTTGCCTAAAATATTCCTTTGTGGTGTAAACGACGCTCAACTTTTACAAGTAAACATTTTAGATGCAACCAGTGTTGTTTGGGAGCAATTAGATGAAGGTAGCTGTACTTCTGCCGGAGATGATTGTGCAAATAAAAACCTTGCATGTATATGGAATCAAGTAAGTACCGGCAATTCTTTTTCCGCAAATACCGAAGGTAAATATAGATTAGTTGTAACCTACCAGAACGGCTGTTTCAATAGGTTTTATTTTAATGTTTTTCAAAATACATTAGATATTCAATATACCAGTAGAGATGTAGTTTGTGAAACGGAAGGGAATATAACTGTAACCAATATTGGAAGTAATTATGGTTTTCAATTGGTAAATATTGCAACCAATACAATTGAGATTCCGTTTAGTGCCAATAATGGCCCTATTTTCAACTTTACGTCTAACGGTGCGTATAGGGTAGAAGTTACCCAACTAGATAATGTAACGGGCCTACCTATAGACGACGCTTGTATTTTTAGCACTCCTGAAATAGGTATTTTAGATAGGCAATTGCAAGTGAATATAACCACAACAGATGCCAATTGTAATGCACAGGGTTCCATCCAAATAGATGCCTTGGATGTGTTCCCGAATTATAGTTATGAACTTCGATTGGATGATGGTACGCCACCACCAAGTGTAGGAAGTCCGGACTATTACCCATTACACCCAGGAGGTACGCTTATAGATTCTGAAACTGCACAGCCGGCAAACAGTTATACTTTCAATGTAAATGCGGATGACTATTTTGTTATTACAAGAACAGATGATGATTGTTTAGATGTGCAGTCCGTTCGTGTTGATAGAATCCCCGACCCAACCTTGTCTGCTTTAACCATTGCTGATATTGGCTGTAGTTTTGGTAGTATAGAACTTACAAGAACAGGAGGTCAAGGCAATCCAGATTTCCAATATGCTATATGGAGTAAGGACGGTGTCTTATTGCATGATCCAGGAGGTTCCGCAACGGAACAGGAAATTGTTGATAATGTAGCTTTAAATGCTTATCAAAATGAAGCAATATTTACGTTTGGATGGAGAGACACCGACAATGACACGATAGACGAGTATTTCCCAGGAGAAGATGGCACCTATGTTTTTGTGCTTCTTGATGCCAATAGTTGTTATGCATTATCAAATCCAGTTACTATAAATGATGTAGGTTCTCTTTCCATCGACTCTGTAACTGAGCTACAACCCTCTTGTAGTGGAGATGCTAATGGTCAATTAACAATAAACATATTAGGAGGCGTTGCGCCTTACCAGTATAGTATAGATAATGGAGCTACATACCAAGCTACATCTAACTTTGTAGGACTTTTTGCGGGTCCTTATGAATTACGGGTTTTGGATAGCAGTGGCTGTGATGTAAGATTGGCTTATGATTTAAACGAACCTTTTCCTTTAAGTGCTTCTGCAGGAGTAGCGAGAGACGCTAGTTGCGACCCTAACGGAGCTGAAGTTCGTATAACCAATGTAGTTGGGGGTATTGCACCTTATGAATATAGTTTTGATGGTGGTGGCACATGGATTAGTTCATCTACCCAATTACTTGCGCCCGGAAACTATACTGTTATGGTTAGAGATGCGTCATGCTCCTTCCCAATGAACGTAACCGTAGAAGGGCTACCCGCACCTCCGGATGTAGCTTTGACTCCTGAAGTAGATTATAATTGTGATGGTACTGGCACTATTACGGCATCACCAAGTATTACTGGATACGATTATAGATATGAATTGGATGGCGTACCTAACTCGCCAGACCCTACTAGTAATGTATTTAATAATGTTCCTCCTGGAACCTATACGGTTACTACGTATTATACCTCACAAACTCCGCCTACACCAAGCTTACTTCTTTCTGAGGATTTTGGTGTTGGTAATGGTACTATTCCTAGTCCGGATACTAGAGGTTATGCCTACGAGGATCAAACAACAAGTACTGCCGGTGGAGGGGATACAAATAGAAACATCAATGACTTCCAATATAGCGTTACCAATGAAATTGTTGCGCCATTTGGAGCTTGGATTAGTCCAAACGATCACACAAACCCAACGGATCCAAGCGGTAGGTTTTTGGTGATTAATGTTGGAACACCTAGCCCCGGTCAAATTATCTATACAAAGCCTATAAATGATATTATTCCTAACAGGCCATTACGAATATCACTACATATTTTTAATCTAGTAGTCTCTACAAGGACTATTTTAGACCCTGATTTGACTATTGAAATAGTTGATGCTGGTGGTACTGTAATCCAATCTATAAGAACGGGTGATATTGCAAAAAATACAGGACCAGATGATTGGGTTTTATTTACGACCGATTTTGATCCAGGAGCTAATACGAATCTTGATTTTGTTATTAGAACCGAGAAGATTGGGAATAACGGTAATGATCTTGCTTTAGATGATATTCAAATATTTCAGACTCCAGAGGTATGCGAACTCTTCGTAGAAACGCCAGTTACCGTTGCTGCAGGAGAAATATTTGCCTCAGCTGTTCAAGGCTCAACAAACGTTTCCTGTAATGGATTAACAGATGGCACAATAACATTTCAAGTAGAAAACTTTGATACTGTTGCAGGATTTGAATATTCAGTAGATGGAGGAACCACATGGATAGGCTCAACAATTTCGCCTGTAACCACAGCTCCGGTTTTTGGTGTTGGAACACAAACAATACAAATACGCAAGGCAAACGAGATTACCTGTAGCACTACTATAACTAGGGATATTACGGAACCATCTGCGGTATTGGTAACAGCCAATATTACAACAGCACTTACCTGTGCCGATGGAGCTACCATCACGGCTGCGGCAAGTGGAGGGTCACCAGGGTATGTATATCAGTTAGAAGATGATTTAGGAAATGTAATAGGAAGTTTCGACTTTCTCAATAATGGTAATAACAGGACATTTTCTGGATTAGCGGACGGAGATTATATTATACGCGCCAGAGACCTCAATACTTGTGAAGTGAACACCGCTTTAAGGGTAGACCCATTAAATCCTGTGGTATTTACAACGATTCCAACTAC
>RCNB010000099.1_pt1 | contig 59346 bp, 47 predicted proteins | sample 2041321 | NCBI WGS metagenome assembly RCNB01 (sample SAMN09708232, study PRJNA481090) | Marine sediment metagenome, whole genome shotgun sequencing project.
ATAACAGCTATTTAAAGAGGATATAGTTGATATCAAAACCGGAAATTATTGCGTTGCCGAAAACCGGAAGTTTTTGCGTTGCCTTGACAGTTAGTCTAGGTTCGATTGTCATAGGAACGGATTTTGTGTTATATATACTCGGAATCCAAGCATTAAAGGAGATGATAATGAAAAAAAGAGGAATCCTGACGTTTCTGGCCGTATTTTGTTTCGTTTCTTTTTCATTCCCTCAGACTGCCGAGGAATGGATCGTGCAGGCAGATCAGCTTTGCAGCGAGATGAAAGATATGGCAACTGCTAAGGAGGCGGAAGCGCTCTATTTCAAGTCTCTTGGCCAGATGGATAGCAAATACGATGTTTTTTGGAGAATTTCCAGGATTTTGTACTATATCGGGGAACACACAGAAAAAAAGAAAGAAAAGAAAGGCCTTTTTTCTAGAGGTGTTTATTACGCTGAAAAAGCTGTGGCACTGGAGCCGGAAAAACCCGATGGCCACTACTGGTTGGGAGTGAATCATGGTAAGGTGGGAGAAACCCGAGGAGTGCTTAAGAGTTTGTCCTTGGTTAAACCCATAAAAAAGGCGATGAACAAAGTTATTGAATTGGAACGTTCCTACGAGGATGGAGGACCGGACCGGGTTTTGGGCCGGGTGTTTTTCAAACTTCCGGGATTTGCGGGTGGGGATAAAAAGAAATCCCTGGAGCATCTGTTGAAATCCAAGGAATACGGATCAGAAGATGCCGTTACGCGAATTTATCTTGCCGAAACCTACCTGGCTCTCAAAGAAAAGGACAAAGCTAGGGAAGAGCTTGAATATGTCATGAATATGGAATCAGATAACCGGTGGTTTTATGCCATCGATGAAAAAAAAGTGGAGGCGCGCGAACTCCTGAACAGCAAAAAATTCAAGAAATAATAGATTTAGATCGGATTTATTCGGAAAAAACCTGCGCAGTAAAGATCTCAATTTGAGCGTCTTTTTTCCATGCTTCCTCCTCAATGCCGGCCTTCATGCACCCGTGGCTTAAGAATGTTTCCCGGTCCCATCCCCATTCTACCGGAACCTGAGGGAGAAGGAGACCTCTACTGAGACCTCTGGTGATGATAATTCCATGCTTTCCCACCGCGATTTCAGAGATGTTTTTTATGAGTTTGGACTGACTGAGCACGGAGATCTCGATTTTGGTCTCGTGAAGCTCTTTCTGCTCGAGAGGGGAAAACCGAAAATCTTTAGTGGCAGCCGAGATGGCAATATCGATGATTGTCTCGAATAAAGGCTTGTGAGGGATAGGGTATCCTATACAACCTCGGAGTTGATCCTTTACTTTGAGGGTGACAAAGGCTCCTCTTTTCTGTTTGAAAGTGACATCATCCGTTTCCATGGAAGGAGATGTTCCCTCCTGCAGGTGCAGGGTGATAGCCAGGCGAGCCAGTCGGAGCAAAGATTTTTCCTGCTCTCTGGTCAAGGGAGTATCCATGAAATTATCCTTCATCGAGCAGATTTGAGTTCTATCGGAAGCAAGAAAAAATCCTGATCGTGCTCGATGGCATAAGGCATTATTACCCATTGATCGGTTTTGTCCCGATCAAGACGTAAAAATATTTTTCCGTATGCAATCGGAGCTAGGATTTTTTTCAATTTACTATCGGTCGTCTGGAAAGAATAAAATCCGAGGATTTTATCATCAAGATTTTGTTTCATGGCGAAGTATTTCTGGTCGGAGGAAAAAAAACCTTTTTGGGAGGGAAATATTTTTTCGATAAAAAACAGATCTCCCCGTTTGTGTCCGATCAAGAATCCATCCGTATTCGTGTCAGAGAGACCGCATTGAAGAGCAGAAAAAGACTGGATGACTTCTTCGGAAAGCAAAACCTCCATTTCTATCTATTATAGCAAAAATAAAAGAAAAAAAGGGGACGGTTCTATTTTAAATGAGGCCGAGTGAGGGGATGAGAAACCGGATGCCGAGCCATATGATGATGATTCCTGCCACATTCAGCCAAAATCCGATTTTCATCATTTGAGGAAGACGAATCATGCCCGATCCGTAGATGATTGCGTTGGGAGGAGTTGCTACAGGCAACATAAATGCGAAACTGCACCCGATGGCGCTTCCTAGGACTGGAGGCAGAGGATTGATCGATGCAGCGTTTGATATTGCGATGATAATCGGGATCAACATGTTGGCAGAGGCAGTATTGGACGTCAGCTCTGTCAGAAACACGCTGAATGTTACCGATAAAAGTGTGATGAGAGATAAGCTAGCCGAGTTTCCTCCCATGGAGATGAAAAATTTCCCGATGGCATCAGCCAAACCTGTTTCAAACATTTGAAATCCTAGAGAAAGACCTCCACCAAAAAGAAGGAGAGTTCCCCAGTCAATGTGCAAAGCCTCTTTAATGGAGAGAGTAAACTCGTTCTGTTTGAGCCGGACGGGCAGGAAAAAGAGCAAACTTGCTCCGATAATGGCCGCCACAGATTCGGGGAAATGGCCATGAAACCAGATGTAAAGGGGTGCTTCCCGGCCCCATACGAGGGAGACAAAGCCAGGAAAAACCCAGAGAAACACGGTAACAGAAAATGCGATCAACACGTTCCTTTGAGCAACGGAAAGATGGGAGCCAGTTTGATTTGCTTTGGAAAAAATAACATTTTTTTTGCCCCCCTCCCCATTGCTTTTTCTCAGTTTCCACCTCATCAGAAAAAACAACACAATATACATAGGGAGCATGATGATAAATCCTATGATCATCCACTGGAAAAAGGTCACCCTGTAATCGATCAATCTTTCCAGCAAGCCGATGGCTATAAGATTTGGTGGACTTCCTATCGGTGTTCCTATGCCGCCGATCGAAGACGAATAGGCCAGAGAAAGCAGGAGAACAACACTGAACGGGGTTTGTTTGTTTGTCTCATTATCACTCCGGAATGCATCCAAAACTCCCAACGCTATCGGATACATCATGGCAGTTGTTGCTGTGTTGCTTATCCATAACGAAAGAAACATGCTTGTCAGCCCCAGGGCAAAAAGAATCCTTGTTTTTTTTGTGGCGATGCCTTTAACCGAGAGGACGGAATAGGCCAGCCTTTGATCTAGGCCATGCACACACATGGCCCGAGCCAAAACAAAGCTTCCTAAAAAAAGAATGATTATCGGGTTGGCAAAAGGAGCAAAGGCATCTCCGACCGAGCAGATACGGAGAGTCGTGAGAAATACAGGAATCAAGAGAGCTGTAACCGGGATAGGAATACATTCGGTTACCCACCAGACCACAATCAACAGAAACACAGACAAAAGGTCGTGGGCCCTGGGATTTTGGGGAAGAAGGGGCGAAAAATAGGCCAAGAGAAAAAGCGTTGGCCCTAAGAAAAACCCGATTTTCTTTCTCGTCTCCATGCTAATCGGATGCTATCAATCCATTCGTTTTGCCCAGATCATGAGTCCATAACCTTTGAGAAAGAACAACGCTTTGTCTAGGCGTGAGATCAGCCAGACAAGAGGATAGAGCGCAGAATAAAGCCGGAAAGTTGTTTTTTTGGTGCTGAATTCTTCAGAAGTTGTGGGTCGGATATGTCCGTCCCGCAAATCTATCGGAGTGTTCCCGCCGAAAAACTTTATATAGATAAAATTCAAGATCAATTCCAAAAATTCCGTTATGAAACGCGAAAAATTCCTGTGTTTCTGCAAAACAAATCCAGCCTTTTCAAGCTTTTCCCGAAGTTCATGCAGGCTGTAACCCTCTCTTTTGTGGCCGTAGAATTCCAGTTTGAGTCCTAGGAGAGACCTCAGTTTATGAAGCCAAAAAAGCTTCCCTGTTTGGGGGGTAGCCAGAACAAGTTGCCCTTTGTTCTTGAGGACCCGGTGAATTTCTTCGAGACAGAAATCATCCTCATCGAGGTGTTCTAGATAATCCAGACTTGCCACCGAATCAAATGAGTTATTCCTGAATGGGAGTGGCCCCTCTGTGAGCTGGACGAGATTCTCTCGAAGCAGATTTTGCGTTGATTTCAGATTGAGAAAATCCTGGTCAGCACTCAGCCAAATCCCCCCCTTTTTTCGAAGAAAATAACTCAATGTCCCCTGTGCGCAACCCAAATCCAAGTTGACTGAGTCCGTGTTTATGACAAGTTCTTTTTCGAGGAGGACACGTTTTTCCCTCTTTTTCAGGGATCGCTTGAAAACCTGAAGTTGCCAGGGTTTGGAAGCCATTTGGAGGGATTATATTATGTTTTCTTGCCAAAAAACAAGAATGGCATTCTTTGCAAAACTGCCCGGCTGCTTTTGCTGAGAAAAAGTGGAAGGGCAATCTGTTTTGTGCTTGACTGGAAAAGGGCTAAGAATTATGATGGGATAGATGAAATATGAGATGGTTGTTGTCGGTGCACTCGAGACAAATTGCTACTTGGTGTATTGCGAGGAGACTCTGGAGTGTGCTGTTGTGGATCCTGGAGCTGATCCGGAGAAAATAATCCATAAAATCAGTGAATTAGGTCTAAAGCCTGTTATCTTGATCAACACCCATGGCCATGTTGACCACGTCGGAGCGAACAAAGATTTAAAGAAGAAATATGATATTCTCTTATGTATTCATTCTTCGGATAGCAAAATGTTGGACAACATCCTTGCCTCAGCCATGGGATTATTTCTTGGAGCCAAAAAATCGCCTAAACCGGATAGATACCTCGAAGAAGGCGAGACTATCCCGATAGGTCATTTTTTTCTCAAAGTCATTCACACGCCCGGGCATTCTCCAGGTAGTATCAGTTTATCCGGAAATGGATTCCTGCTTTCTGGAGATTTGTTGTTTTGCGGTGGAGTGGGACGCACTGATCTCCCCGGAGGCTCCTGGAGTGTGCTCGAGGATTCTATCCGCAACCGGATTTTCAATTTTCCCGATGATACAGTTGTTCTTCCCGGACACGGTCCTGCAACATCTGTCGGACAAGAAAAAATGGCGAATCCGTTTATTCGATGAAAGAAAAGCCTTCTTCTCCTGAGGATATTCTTCGCATATTCCTTGATTATCTCTCTGTGGAAAAAGGACTTTCGGCGAATACTATTCATGCTTATTCCTTGGATTTAAAAAAGCTTTTTCTTTTTTTTCACAAGGAAAAAATCTCTTGGTTGAAAGCGACAGAAGGAGATTTGATAAAATTCATCCATCACCATAGCCGAGCCAACCTCAGTTCCCGATCTTTAGCAAGGCTTATATCATCCACTCGGTCCTTCTACCGGTTTCTTGTGTTGGATGGGCTCATTGCCAAAAGCCCCGCGATAAACCTTTCTACTCCCAAGCTCTGGTTGAATTTGCCCAAGTTTTTGACAGAACAGGAAGTGGAGAATCTTCTGGCACAACCAAAGGAAAAAAACATCCGTGGCCAAAGAGATAAGGCAATGCTCGAGTTGTTGTATGCCACAGGATTGCGTGTATCAGAGCTTGTGTACCTCATGCTCAAGAATCTAAACTTGGAGCAGGGGTATGTTCTCTGCCAGGGAAAGGGAGGCAAGGAACGGATTGTGCCCTTTGGACATTCTGCTCAGAAAGCTTTGAGGGAATATCTTCACAAGGCCAGACCCAGACTTCTGAAAAGGGATGATCCTTCTCTCTTTTTATCGTCAAGGGGAAGGTCATTTACCCGACAGGGATTCTGGAAGATGCTGAAGAGGTATGGTAGACAGGCAGGTTTAGAGAAAAAGATCAGCCCCCACGTTCTCCGTCACTCTTTTGCCACTCATCTTTTAGAGAGGGGAGCCGATCTTCGATCAGTCCAGCTCATGCTCGGGCACAGCCAAATCACCACCACTCAGATTTATACACATGTCAGCCGAAAACATCTGAGGGAGGCTTATAACAAATATCACCCCCGCTCCTAACCCTGAATTATTTATAAAAAACGCTTATGACAATCATTATTTTCACAAAAAACATTTTTCAAATTTCCTTTTAGATGCAGGGTGGGGAAAGTTGGCCAGGTTAATCCTGATTTTGGGAGCGGATTTCATCCAGTATGGCAACGGCTTGCCTCATATGTGGGATAACAATGGAGCCGCCCACCACTAAACCGACGTTAAATGCCTCAAAAAGCTGTTCATTGGACAAACCCAATTCCACACATCGGAGCAGGTGATAGGTGACACAATCGTAAAATAATTCTATACAAAAAAAAGAGTCATTTCTAATAGCAGAAACTTGAGCCTTATTGACTGAGAAGACAAATTATGCTATTTTAACTGATGAGTTTAGATATTAAACTAAAAAGTTCAGCATTAAAACTAATAGGTGCAAAAATGAGCGAGAAAAACCTAAGAAAAGAAAGAGAGCTCCACCGGCAGGAGGAAAACAGACGTTTTATTCTCCAGGCGGCGGAAAAGGTTTTTATTCAAAAAGGCTATAGACCTGCCACAGTCGATGATATCGCTGAGGAGGCTCAATTTTCCAAGGCCACGCTTTACCGCTATTTTAAGAGCAAAAGCGATATTTTTTTCGAAATCATCTACAGTTCTTTTGAAGAAAGTTATAACGGAATAAAAAAAATTCGACTAAAAGAATTGAGCGCGGAAAAAAAAATAAAGGAATTGATCGGCTTCATCGTTTCCACCTATCATAAAAAGAAAAATCTCTCACGCATATTGTTCATGGAGAAGTCCACGATGAAAAAACTTATGAAAACTAACTCTGGCTCTTATGTTGCCCATGGTGATTTTCATCCCGATATCTCTCCCGAGATCAAATCCAAGATGGAGCAGATATCAGGTGTCATAAGTGAAATAATTAAAGAAGGTGTGGAAGCCGGTGAATTTCGCGATATGGATGTTTATGATGCCAGTGCTGTTCTTGGATCTCTGTTAAGAGGTTTTTACTTCCGAGGTCCTATCCAGGATAAAAAATACAGCATCCAGGAGACAACCGATTTGCTCCATTCTTTTTTTCTAAACGGAATAAAAAGGCAAAAAAAGTCCACAAAAGGAGATTGAAAATGCAGAAGGGAAAGATCTTACTCATTTTTATTGTTCAACTATCCCTTATACAGATGTCTTTCGCTCAGGAAAGACTGACTCTTACTCTGGAGAAAAGTGTCCGGATCGCTCTGGCACAAAATCCTTATCATCTTGCAGCAGAAGAGAGAGTCGAGGCCGCTTACTTTAAACTTCGAGAAACAGCTTCTGGGTTTATGCCCTCTCTGAATGCCCAGGGACAACAAACTCTGGATGAAAAGTCGATGGAATTGGAGTTCCCCTCTTTTATACCTGGGGAACCCCCTCTGCGGGTTGAGATGGACTTCACAAGAGATTTCCAGTTTGCCATGACCCTGTCCCTCCCTCTTTTTACGGGCGGACGTCTAACTTCCGGATTTAAACAAGCCAAATATAATCTGGAATCCACAAAAGAGGCTGTTAGGCAGTCCAAACATTTAACGGTCTTTAACACCAAACGAGCTTTTTACAGGCATCTATTGGCCAAGGAATTCGTGTCAGTGGCCGAGGAAGCTGTTCGGGTTGCAGAAGAAAACTTGGAAAATGTGAAAAACATGTACGAGGTGGGAATGGCTTCAAAAATGGATCTTTTGCGATCGGAGGTACGGCTGACCAACATGCAGCCTGAAGTGATAGCAGCTAAGAACAACCTCAGGATTTCCGAACTCAGCTTGAAAACCATGTTGGGTATGGATCTTTCCCAGTCCGTGGAAATCGAGGGAGCCCTAAGCTATGAACCGTTGGAGCCCGATTTGGAAGAAGGCATAACCACCGCGTTGGCCCAGAGACCCGAAGTGAGGCAATTTGACTTCCAAAGAAAAATGGCGGGGGAATCCCTGAAACTTTCTCGAGCAGGATATTTGCCCTCGCTGGCTGTATCAGGAAATTATAGTTTTTGGTCGGATAAATTGAATTTCCGGAAAGATACCTGGTCATCTTTTTATGCGGTTAACCTTGTCTTGAATATCCCAATTTTTAACGGGTTCAAAGAATCGGCCCAAATTGCACAATCAAAGGCTATGATCCGGGAAATCGAGTTGAATCAAAAGGCTCTCCAAGATGCTGTGGAATTCGAAGTCAGACAGGCTGTGTTATTGCTGAAAGAAGCCAAGGAAACCTTACTTTCACAGGAAAAAAACATAGAACAAGCCAAAGAAAGTCTTCGGATCACCCAGTTGAATTATTCCGAGGGAATGGCAATGACGCTGGATGTCATTTCCGCTGAAGCTGCCTACAGCCAGGCACAGGTGAATCATTCTCAGGCTCTATACAATTATGTCATGGCCATTGCCGAATTGGACAGAGCCATGGGCGTCGGATACGAAGATTATGCTTGATAAAATCGGAGGAATGAAATGTTAAAATGCACAAGGTCGAAAATTTTAGTGGTATCCATCCTTACGTTTTTTATGCTGTCCTGTCAGCCTCCCCAGAAAACAGAGGATGTCGAGGAGGCTTCCTTAGCGGCAGCCCCTGTGAAGGTTTTCAAAGCCAAAAGACAGAGAATTTCTGAGAAGTTGTTTTATACAGGTCTGATCGAAGCATGGAACAAAATCAACATCATGCCTGACGTGGGCGGGAAAATCGCCAAGATCTATGTGGAAGAAGGAGACAGGGTTCAGAAGGATCAACTGCTCGCTGAGTTGGATACAAGAGCCATACGCCTCCAGTTGGAACAGGCTAAGGCCGGTTTTGCCGTGGCAGAGGCCAATCAGAAAGATGCCCAGCGCAACATGGAAAGGATGGAGCGCTTAAAATCGGAGAATGCCGTGTCCGAGCAGCAATACGAACAGCTAAAACTTGCCTATGATGCCGCTGATGCGCAGCTCCAGCAGGCGAGAGCTTCCTTGAATTTAGCCAATCACAATCTGGACGTTTCCATCATGAAAGCCCCATTCAGCGGAGTTATCGCGTCTATAAATGCGGAAGTTGGGGATGTGATCAATCCGTTGATGGGAGGATTTTCCCCCTCGAGCGGCGTTTTGATATTGATGGATTTTTCGCGTGTGAAAATCGAAATCGAGGTATCTTCTCAAAATATCACTCGCATCAAAAAAGGCATGACTGCTCTTATGCATGTGGATGCATTCCCTGACCACATTTTCCGTGGTCGGGTGTCTGTCGTGAACCTCGCTGCCGATCCGATGACAAGAAAATTTGGTGTGCAGATCACGGCGAATAATTCTGACCTTATGTTGCGGCCCAACACTTTTGGCGAGGTAACGCTCGAGATCAGCACCCATGAAGATGCTCTGGTCATTCCCCAAATAGCCGTACTCGAGAATAAGTATGTCTTTGTTGCCCAGGATGATAATACGGTTGTGAGAAGGGAGATATCTTTAGGTCTCCAGAATGCGGACATAGTGGAAGTGATTTTGGGAATCGAAGAAGAAGATCTTATTGTTGTGGAAGGTAACTATGGTTTGGAGGATGGGTCGAAGATAGAGATTAAAGAGGTTATTTAATGAAAATACCTGAATTCTCTGTAAACAGAAAAGTCACTACGGCCATGCTGGCCATGATCTTGGTTGTGTTGGGCAGTATAGCCTTCTTCCAACTCGGCCTGGATTTTTTTCCCGATCTTGAATTTCCGACTGTATCGGTCATAACTACTTATAGGGGAGCTTCCTCCGAAGATATCGAAAACACGATCACACGGCCCCTGGAGCAGATCATAAACTCGGTAAGTCGTGTGAAAAAGGTCAATTCTCTGACTATAGAAGGAGCTTCGGTCATCATGGTGGAATTCGAATGGGGAACCAATTTGGATTTTGCCGCCCAGGATGTTCGGGATCAAATAGGCCTTTACCAAAGCTATCTTCCAGAAGAAGCCTCTGATCCTTTAGTGGTGAAGTTCAATTTTTCACAATTTCCTATCGTTTTTGGAGGTATCACTGCAGATAGGCCTACGGTAGAGTTGAAGGAGATCATCGAGGACGAAGTAGCTCCAAGGATCGAAAGGATTGACGGTGTTGCCTCTGTCCAGGTTTTCTCGACGGAAGTGAGAGAGATCTTGGTAGATGTGGATAAAGCAGCACTTGAATCACTCAATCTCTCTCTTGATCAGATTCTTTTGGCCCTTCGGATGGAGAATTTGAACCTTCCTGCCGGTCATGTCGTCGAAAGACATGCAGAGTTCCTAGTCAGAACTCTCGGAGAGTTCGAAAGTGTGGAGGATATTGAAAAAACCATAGTGGGGTCTGCACAGAACGGCCAACCCGTATACTTGAGAGATGTGGCTGAGGTACGAGACGGATTGAAAGAAGCCCGTTTCATATCTCGTATACAGAGAGAAAAAGGAGTCATTTATACAATAAGCAAACGGTCGGGAGCAAACACAGTCATTACGGCCAATGCTGTAAAGGAGGAATTGGCAAGAATCCAACAAACCCTTCCCAAAGATATTGAATTCTGGCCGTTCATGGATCAGGCGGATATGGTCCAGCAGGTTATAAACAGAACAGGAAGCAACGCTCTCGTTGGTGGCATTCTGGCCATATTTTTTCTGTTCGTTTTTCTCCGAAACTGGCGCCCCACATTGACCATTGCTCTGGCCATTCCTCTTTCTGTGATCACGACCTTTATTGCCCTTTATCTTGCCGGCTACACCATTAACCTTCTGACTCTTGGAGGTTTAGCGTTAGGTATCGGTATGCTTGTGGATAATGCGGTTGTCGTCATCGAAAACATCTTTCGTCATTTGGAAGAGGGGAAAACAAGGGATGAAGCTGCAAAAAGAGGGGCCTCTGAAGTGGGAATGGCCATAACGGCGTCCACCCTGACTACCATAGCCGTTTTTTTTCCGATGGTTTTTGCTAAAGGTATCACTGGAAAGCTCACGCAAGGATTGGCCCTATCCATTACATTTGCGCTGTTGGCATCTTTATTTGTGGCTCTTACTATCGTTCCGATGGTGGCGTCTCTTATTTTTAAAGCCAATAAAAATCAGAATGCCGAGGGAAAAACTGTGAGGAAGGTGGAGTTCGAAAAAGCCAGAAATTTTTACCGGAAACTCCTGCAAAAATCCCTGAAACGGAGAGGTTTGGTTCTTGCCGGTGTTCTGGGATTGTTTTTGCTTTCCTTTGTCATCGTCCCATTCTTGGGTACCGAGTTCATGCCTTCCCAGGATCAAGATATGATTATTCTCAATGTCAAGATGCCCGTAGGGGTCTCTATTGAAGAAACAAACCGTGTGGCCCAAATGGTGGAAGAGTTGTTGGTACAACAACCTGAGGTGAAAACCGTATCGGCCCAGATCGGTTCTGCGGCTGAGGAAGATCCCTCTGACCTGGCGGGAGGATTTTCCAACTCGGGAACCCATGAAGGGATCATTTGGGTGGGACTGGTTTCGCAAACCGAAAGAAAAGATTCAGATCTTGAAATTATGGAAAGAATTCGAAAAAAACTACCCAAGCTAAAGGGAGTGAAATTTGAAGTCATGGATATGAGCCAGATGATGATGGGTGGATCTAGTGCTCCGGTTGAAATTAAAGTTTTTGGGAAGGATATCTATCAGTTGAGAGAGGTTGCAGATAATATCGTGGATAGGATTCAGGATGTTGAGGGATTGCGGGACATCACACATACCTTTTCCCAGGGCAAACCAGAATACCATATCCGGATCAATCGCGAGCAGGCCTCTCGAATGGGTTTGATGGTGAGTCAAATCGCCAATACGATTCAAACTGCCTCTCTTGGGACGGTTGCCACCCGTTATAGAGAAGGGAATGATGAGGTCGACATCCGCGTCCGGTTTAGAAAACAATCTCGTGACAGCTTGGATGATATTGAAAATATCCCGATTCTAACACCGATGAACCAGATGGTGCGGTTGAATCAGGTAGCCTCCATATCCAGAGGAGAAGGTCCTATCCAGATCGATAGGGAAAACCAGGCCCGGGTGGTCACAGTTCTGGCAAACATTGCCGGAAGAGATTTAGGAAGTGTTGTGAAAGATATAAAACAGGCGATCGACGGAGTTGAACGAGGGCTACCGTCTGGTTATTTCATCGAGTTTGGCGGTCAGTACGATGACATGCAGGAGGCTTTTGTGATTATGGCCGCTGCTTTTGCTTTGGCTATTCTTCTTGTGTATATGATTATGGCTTCCCAGTTCGAGTCCTTCCGTCATCCCTTTGTGATCATGTTTACCATTCCACTGGCGCTTTTTGGTGTGATTGTGGCCCTCCTAGTTTCAGGCAAACCTATAAGTTTGCCTGTGCTTATCGGCTTTATCATGTTGGGAGGAATCGCCGTGAATAATGGCATTGTAATGGTGGATTACATCAACCAACTGAAGCGGCGCGGCCTTGAAAAAAAGGAAGCCATACTTCAAGCCTGCACTGTGCGATTGCGGCCTGTTCTGATCACCGCCTTCACTACAATCCTCGGAATGTTGCCGATGGCGTTGAGCACATCACAAGGATCGGAGATGCGGGCTCCAATGGCCATAACGGTTGTGGGCGGCCTGATCACCACAACTCTACTCACGTTGTTCGTGATCCCGATTATGTACAGCCTGCTCGACCGTGTCTCTTTCAAACAGAAAAAAGCCTAAACTGAATTATTCATAAAAAATTCTGATATTTTTTTTCTTTTTAAAAAAAAATAAAAATATTTAAATCTATATAAATAAATTATCAGAATTTTTTACCTTTCAGGCGAACCAGTCTCACTACATCGGCTTCGTTGAGATCCATTCGCAGTATTTTAATACAGCTCATGAATCACTTCCTCGCCGCTGCAGCAATCTTGGCCCGTGAATAATCCAGTTTGCCTATTTATCAGCTGATTTTGCATGACGGGGTGGGTCAGCTCGAGTGATGGATCAACCAAGGACATTCATGTTTTATATCTGAGGAGAGCCCCCATATCTCCATACCTGGAGAGCTTTGATGGGGGATCCATATGTATGACATGTGCTTTTTTATCCATCGCCGATTCGACGGCCTCGTCGATAACGTCCATAAGAGGTTCAGTTTTTCGTAAACAGGAAGGACATTTGATTTCGTCAACGAAAAGGAAATCACATTGCGGACAAGATTTTCCGGGTTTGGAAAAGTACCGAGTGATCAAGAGCGTTTGAACGCTTCCTTGGTTAAGACTCCTTAATGTGTCCTCTAATCCCGAAATGGCCAGTCCCCCTTTTTTCAGCACAGAAATATAATGATCCAGAATTTGTTTCTCTTCCTGATCCTTTAGTTTCTTTTCCAGGGTGGATGCTTCCTTAAGAATTTTGCTCACAGGATCGCCGGGTTTTGATCTTAGCCTGGCTTTGAGGCGTTTTTGAAGGTAAGGATGGAGAAGAGGCCCAAACTCTTGGCCATATTCGTCATTGCATCCTAAAAAAAACCATTCAAAATTGTTTGCCTTGAAAAGCGTGAATGTCTTCTTGGCTATCTCCTTGAAATAATCGCGCAGGTGTGTTGCGATATGTCTTTCGATACGCTTTGATTCGTAGCCCTCCCAACCACCTTCCCTTACTTTGCTGGGAACATCGCCTTCTATCTGGTCAAGAAGAGAAATTTCACCCAAAAACAGGTCATACCATTTGGCCTCTTTGCGGTCGAACACAAGCAAGCAGATTCTGCGGTGTTCGTTTAAAATGGCGGATAGCGGACGGACATAGGGATCCTTATCCATCAGGATTCTGTTCCGCGGGGGGTTGGGAAGTTCGAACACCTCCCAGAAATTTTCTTTCCCACAGGAGAAAAGGGCCAATCCCGCCAGGGTGTGAGAGTTTAGATTTTCCTTGCAGAACCGGCTGATTTTGTCTAAATCTTGTCTTAGAGATTCCGTTTTCTTTTTCCCTAAGTTTGCCTTTTCTACTGTTGTCTTGTAATTGTTGAGGAGATTTTTAATAGAAAGCGTGATTTGCTTCTTTGTTAAATGGCTTTTATCGGAGTTGAGATAAAAGGATGTGGTGAGGAATTGGTCGCTTTTAAATTTGGAGAGAGAAGCGATTTGCTTCCGGCTCGATAATTTCACTTGGGCCTCCTAATACAAATGTTGGGAGAAAAAATAGAGAAGTATTTTGATTATGGGATGAGAAAAAGAAGAGTAAAACACTCACTGTTAAAATAGGAGTTGCTTTTCCATTTGTCAAGTCCTAAAAGCTTTACTCTAGAGACACAACGTTTTATAATAGCATCCTCAGAGGCCGCCTAACAAAAAGGTGCGGAAGTGGCGGAATTGGTAGACGCGTAAGCCTCAGGAGTTTATGGCCTTTAACGGCTGTGTGGGTTCGAGTCCCACCTTCCGCACCACAGTACTCCATGTATTAGGGAATGCCTTCCACGAAAAACATTCTGCTGATAAATCCCTGGATTTATGATTTTACTGCGTATGATTTTTGGATAAAACCCTTGATTTGGACAAAGCGTTTTTCTTTAAAAAAAACGCTCCATCCTTAGAATTTAAAGTTCAATCCCAGGCGGAAAGATCTTGCTCCTTGGAGCGATGTGACCTTTTTGTAGCTGGGATCCACGATTCGGATGCCGTTTGTGGAACCTTCCTCGGAAGGATACCAAAAGCCACCGTCGTTTTTGACGAGGATCTGATACTGTTTTCCCAAAACGTTGAAAACATCGAATAAAAAGCTTATTCTTTTCGAGCGGGACAGGGCGAATTCTTTTTCGATCCTTATATTCAGGTTTTCGAATGCGTCTGTTCGTCTTGTTCCTGGATTCTCAAGCAATACCGTCACTGGCAAGGCTGCTACGGTGTTTTCTGTTCCATCCTGAGAAGGGGGAAAGATCGTCACGCTCCTGGCCCAGGGAGCTCCGCTGGCATACAGGTAGAAAAAACTCATGTAAATATCGAACGGAAACCTGTAGGTGCCGGCAAGTTTAAAGATGAAGGGACGGTCGTAATCCAGCCTGGCATCCTGTTTGATATTCAAGAAATAGTTGGGCGTATTCGCAGCCATGGTTGTTCCGGAACTTGCAAAATAACCTAAACCGATGTTACCTGTTGTTTTGCTCATAGTTGCAGAACCTGCTAGTTGCCAGTTATGGGACATGCGTTTTTTGAATGCGATTTCGAATCCTCGGTATTTCCTGCTGAGTTCAGGGACATTCTTGAAACGCTCAAAAAGAAGAGGAGCATCAGGCGATGGAAAATAGACTGTTATGGATTTGTCTTTGTATTCATCAATTCCTGGAATGATGGTTTGGAATGGTATCCACAATCCCTCTGTATCTTGCTCGGTCGTGTACCAGTCTTTCTCCAAATCAGGACTGTAAAGAACGTTTTCATAAATATTTTTTTTATCCTTGGAAATATATGTGAAGCGGACAGAAAAATCTGCGAATATTTCCTGGTTTAGGCCGATCGTGATCTCATTCGTACTGGGAGATGTAATATCCGAGTCGATTCTGCTTTTGGCAAAATCTGGATTATAGAATCGATAGTCTTCAGGATAGGGAATAAATGTGTCATCCTCATCAACGGCAGCGTCCATATTTTCATCATACCAATAGAACGGGTGCGAACTTGATGGTCCAAACGGACTGAGGGAAACAGCATATTCGAGCATCGCCTGTTCCGTGTACCGCGAATAGGAGACCTTAAACAGGCTTTTGCCGTCTCCGAAAACGTCAAAAACGAATCCCAAACGCGGGGATAAAACATTCCAGGTTATCATGTTTTTCCAAGGAGCAATACCGAATTCGTCGTAGGGATTTAAGCTGGCAGTTGGTTCTATCAGAGTTTCTCCCAGAGTCACAGAGAGAGGATTTCCGCTTGCTAGTTTGATAAGCGAAGATTGCGAAGCGGTACTCCGATCAAACCGGACACCAAGATTCAACGTAAACCTTTGCGCAAATGTCATTGTATCCTGGAGGATCAAACTGAGCCTTTGCTGATCAAACCTGAGGTTAAACGTATCTTCCCCCACGCTTGCTATCAAAAAAGATATCACTCCTTTGCCTACAGTATTGGAGGTAGAAGGAGAAGGATTCAACCCGAAGAAGTAAGGATCGCCTTGGTTGTAATGAATTGTGAGATTGTTTTCTTTCCATACCGAGTTTTTGAATGTAGAATATTCATATTCCCCCCCCACTTTCAGCTCATGGCTGGCTCCGAGAATATTGTTCTGAAATCTTGTTAGATAAGCGCTTGCATGGAACTTTGTCTTCACCTGTTTTTCATTGAGCAATCCGCTTCCCCAAGTGTGTCCTGAGACTTCATCGATATAGCTCGGTTCGCTGTTTATATTTTCCTGAAGAAGGAGAGGAAGTTTGCCGGAGAGATAACCAGCCTTAACATCAAGGGACGTATTTTGATCGATGGTGTAGTTGAGGATGCCGGCTCCGTAAAAGAGATTCTCATGGTCCATATTTCGAGTTGCGTCGGCAGTAACATTCCAATCGAGAAAATTGTCATGGAAAGGCCTGTTGCGGTTCACATAATTGAACAATGCTGTGACTTTGAGGTTGGGGACAAATTGGCTTGTGAACTTGATAAATCCCATCTTTTCCGAGTTGTCCCAATCGAAGGCCTCATGTTCAATTCCCTGGGGATCTGTCCAGGGGATGAAGGCTGTCGAGCGGGATTGGGAGATGATTCGAGCATTCAAGAAATACCAAAATTTATCTCGCACTATCGGTCCGCCGATCGAGAGAGAAAAATCCCACAGCTTTTTATCCAAGGCGGGTGCAGAAATACCAGAGGCGCTTTGTTCCTGTTTGGAGGTGAGAGGGTTTGCCAGGCTTTCGCTCGTGTGGTAAATCAAAGCATGTCCGTTGTTGTTGTTTCCCCCGGATTTGGTTACGACGTTGACGTATCCTCCGTCCACCACTCCTACCTGGGTTGGAATGCCACCCGTTATTACTTCGACTTCTTCGATGGTATCGAAATTAACATTCGTCAGAAGATGCATTCCGACGGGATCGTTCAGATTCATGTTATCCGAGGCATACAGGTTGGACCTTGCGGTCGATCCGTGAATGATCGAGGTTTTTGGAAAAAAGGTCGACTCAGGGATGATTCCCGGAGCCAAAGTGATTATGTCATGTAGGTCTCGGTTTATGGGGATTCTTCCTATCAGGCTATCCTCGACTATAGCCGATGTTTTTACGGATTCGGGATCTCCCATCGGGGAGGGGATTTTGACCGTGGTTTCTTCTTCGATGGTTGTTATTTCCATCGTAATTTTGTACCGGAGGGACATGCCCACACGGATGATGATATTTTCTATGTTGACCGTTTTGAAACCCGGCATTTCTACGGTCAACTTGTATTTTCCTGAGGGGAGATTGTGGAATTTAATGAGACCGGTTTCGGATGTGATGTACGTTTGGATATCCATCATGGATGGAGAATCGATGTAGACAAACGCTCCTGGAAGGGGAAATCCTTCGGTATCGGTGACCTTTCCTTTAATGGATCCCGTTTGTTCCTGAGCCATAACAGCCAGAGCAAGTCCGATGGAAAGAGAGATGATCAATAGAGATTGGCAGATTTTCTTCCCCACTTTAGCCCTCCTTGGGTTGCCGTTCCAATCGGAATGTGATTTTTTCTGTTTCACCGTTATCTCGTATATGGAACGCGTTTCATGTTACAAAAGTTGCAGAATTCTATTGCTTTACGGCCGAAAAACTATATTAACAAGTCTCCCTTTTTTTTACAATGCTGGTTCTCCAAGCGCTTTGGGATTTGGATAGGAATGGATGATGGGAGTGTATCGTTCGCGGCGAGGGAGTTATTGCTGGCCGGACCAGAGTGCAGCTCCGATAAATCCTGCCTTATTTCCCAGAGTAGCGTGTTCGATGCTGCAACATCGGAAGGAGCCCTTGAAAGACCTTTTAGCGGCTTCGTCGATGGTCGGTGGGAGCAGAAATTCGGCGGCTTTCATCACACCTCCACCCAGGAGGATCTTTTCGGGATTCAAAAGGTTGATGGCAAGTGCCAGACCTAATCCCAAAAAATGGCCGGCTTTGGCAAATGCCTGCTGTGCAGCCTTCTCGTTGTTTTTGGCTCTCAGAGATACTTCCTCTGCTGTGATGTTTTTGCGGTTTTTGCTGTAAGCTTGGTAATTTTTCACGATTTTTGGGGCAGAAACCTCGGTTTCCAAGCACCCCTGGCTGCCGCATTTGCATGGCTCCCCGTTTGGATTCACCACGGCATGTCCCAATTCCCCGGCAAAACCACATGCCCCTTCCCAGATATTTCCTTTTAAAATGATCCCGGTTCCGACTCCAGTTCCGATAGTCAAAAGGACGAGGCTATGGGTGTTTTGTCCGGCTCCGCATCTGTATTCGCCATAGGCGGCCATATTTGCATCGTTATTCACGAATAAAGGAACGTCGATAAACCGGGAGAGAGCGGGAACCAGGGCAAAGTTATCGAGGTCGGGATAGTTGGGTGATTGAAGAATCTTCTGTTCTTTGGAAGAAAAAATTCCTGGAATTCCGAAGCCCACGGTCCGGATTTGTTGTTGGTGTTTGTTTTTTAGCGTTATCCAGATTTCCGCAAGGGTTTTGAGAAGTTTTTCCAAGTTCTTCGGCGTATCGACCTGGGATTCGGATATGATTTTTCCCGTGTTATCCACGACTCCAAACTTGAGGGCGGTGCCTCCTAAATCGAACCCTGCATACATCTTTTTCCTGAATTATTTATAAAAAACACCGATGCCTTACTTTTCTTCCATTTTGTGTGGGCCTTACTTTCAAGGAACATTTTTGGCATCAGACATGTCCTCCGCTCTAGTGAGGATCTTTATCGCCATTCCCTCACCGCCCTTCTCGGCGGCTCTGAACTGCGTACATTAACACCCACCCTCTTTCACTCTATCCTCTGTTCCCGTGCTTGCTGCATCTCTAATCCTTTAGTAAAGTCGTGCTCAATACAACATCGCCGTCTGACTCCGTCAAATTCCCTCGAAGGACGACTCGTGAAGGCTAGATCTTCAATGGCGCTGCGGACATATTTAATGCCTTTTTCCATTAGAGCTTACCCACACATAATGGAAGAGAACCAACAAAATTTTCAAATTTATTTCTTAAGCCCGATGGCAGAATAGTTCGGAGGAGCATAAAGGAGTCTGTTCAAGTTGTCGATATTCCTGTTCAAGATCGAAGCTGTCTCATCCGCGCCAGGAAGGGTTTGAAGCTGCTCTTGCTCTAGGGGATGGGAGTATTTTATCTCTACATCCTCAAATCCAGAACTTTCGAGCAGGAATTTTAGCGTCTGAGGATGGATGGGTTTTTGGTGTGTGAGGTCAAGAAAGTAAATCTGAACCAAAGCAAATACAGAAGCAGGATTTATCGTTTCAAGGACAATATGGCCACCCGGCGCAAGCTTGAAATAGGCCAGCTCGATCAATTTTTTCAACTGGGCCGGGGACAAATGTTCTATCACTTGGGAGGAGAATATTCCCCCCAAAGTTTTGTCTGGCCTTTCTGCCAAAGATTCCAGGATGTCTCCTTTTTGACAGTCCAATCCTTTATCCCGGCAGATTTCAACCATCTGCTCGTTCAGATCGATTCCCTGAATCTCGATCCCGTTATCTCTGCAAAGCTCGAGAAACTCACCGCGACCACAACCCAAGTCCAGAATTTCCCCCTTTCCCTTCTCCTGAAAATAGGGGAGAAACCGGGATTGTTGTTTTTTGACCTCTTCCTCATTCCCCCGGTGTCGGTTCTCGAAAGCGGCATAATGCCAGTCTTTGAGCGGTTCAAGGATTTCTTGGACTTGTTTTTGTGTCGGAAGGTTCTTCTCCTCCAGTACACCCAGCAATCGATCCAATTGTTCTTTGAGGAGAAGGAATTTTTTTATCAAGAGGTTCACATCTTCATAAACAACTGCCAGCTTATCCACCCGCCATTCCATGCTTTTGAAAATCATCCCGACGTGGTTGCTCCCCAGCGCATCCCATTCCTTGTCCTTGGCATCCATTAAAGCGATGTTGGCTTCGATGAGGCTGGCAAAGGACAAAAAAAGGTCCTGAGTTTGCGCAATGTTTTTATCTAGAGTTTTTTGGAATTCCGTAAGGGCGTGGGACACTTGTTGTCCAACAGTGTCCGGGGAAATGTCTTTTGTTGATACAATCTCCTGCATACGGGACAGGAGATGTTGAAGCCGAATGGTGTTATCTGAAGAAGAAAATTCCTGGCTTTGTTTTTTTAGCCCCTCGAGTTCTTTCGCAAAAGCATCTTGTTTTTCTTTTCTTTGTTGCGAGAGCTTTTCTATCGTGCGTTTCATTGTTCCTTAGAAGGAGGCTCAGACTCATCCTGTGGCTCACTTTCTTTGTCTTTGGAAGTGATGGATTTTTTAAAGTTCTTAATGCCTTCTCCTAAGGATTTTCCGAGTTCTGGGAGTCGTCGTGCCCCGAATATAATGACTACGATCAAAACGATGAGAACCAGCTCGGTAGGGCCGACAGGACCGAAAAAGAACATAGAAACCTCCTCGAGGGTAATTTCTTTTAAAGCAATACCAAAGGTACTCGAGTCCTGTTGAAAAGTCAAGCTCTACGCCGTTGGATTGAGTGCTCTGTAAAAAGGGTAGACCTTCCGATGGGGAGTTGGTTATACTGGAATATCAAAATGAAAAACATCCGGAATTTTTCGATCATTGCGCATATCGACCATGGCAAGTCCACCCTTGCAGACAGGTTGATCGAAAGAACCGGAACTCTTTCTTCCCGTGAGCTGCGGGACCAAGTGCTTGATACGATGGACCTGGAAAGGGAAAAAGGGATCACGATCAAAGCCCAGACTGCACGTCTCCATTATCATTCACCAGCCAATAAAGATTATGTTCTCAATTTGATCGATACACCTGGCCACGTCGATTTTTCCTACGAGGTTTCACGGAGCCTTGCCGCCTGCGAAGGGGCCCTTCTTCTGATCGATGCCTCTCAAGGTGTCGAAGCTCAAACTCTTGCCAATACTTACCTGGCTCTCCAGAATGACCTTGTTCTTATCCCGGTGATCAACAAAGTCGATCTCTCTCAGGCGAATCCAGATCTGGCGCTCGAACAACTGGAGAACATCATCGGCCTCAAGAGCGAGGAAGCGATTCTGGCCAGCGCCAAAACGGGATTTGGCGTTGATGAAATCTTTTCTTCTATCGTTGAGCGTATTCCTCAACCGGCTGGCGATCTGGATGCTCCTTTGAAAGCATTATTGATCGACTCTTGGTTCGACTCCTACAGGGGTGTGATCATACTGGTACGTGTGTTTGACGGTGTCATAGGGACCGGAGCACGGATCGAACTAATGGCCAGTCAAGCCACTTATACCGTGGAGGAAGTGGGTTATTTTACTCCAAAGCAAAAAAATGTCAACTCGCTTTCTGCCGGAGAAGTTGGATATGTCATCGCTGGCATAAAAGAATTGAGTCATGCATGCGTTGGGGACACGCTCACAGAAAAAAACAGGAGAACCAAACTTTCCCTACCAGGATTCAAAGATGTCAAATCCATGGTCTTTTGCGGGATGTATCCTGCCGGCGAAACCAGTGTGGAAGACCTTCGTAAAGCGTTGGAAAAACTCCGGCTCAATGATTTTTCCTTCCAGTATGAACCCGAAAATTCTCCCGCTTTAGGCTTGGGATTCCGATGTGGATTTTTAGGAATCCTCCACAGAGAAATCATCCAGGAGCGCCTTGAACGAGAGTTCGATATCGACCTCATCACCACCGCTCCGAGTGTGAGTTTCCTTGTGACGACCGACGAGGGAGAGGACGTAGAAATCCACAATCCTTCAGAGCTTCCTCCTGCAAACAAAGTCGAAAAAATTGAAGAACCTGTGATCGAAGCTTTGATTCTGGTCCCCGAGAAATATCTGGGATCTGTCCTCAAGCTACTGGAGGGCCGCCGGGGTGAACAGAAAAAAATGGAATATGTGAGCTCCCAGCGGATATTTTTGACCTACCGACTTCCTCTTAATGAGATTGTGTTCGATTTTTATAACAATCTGAAATCTGTCTCCCAGGGTTACGCTTCTATGGATTATGAGTTCGAGGGATATCGCGAAGCATCACTGGTTAAACTGGACATTCTGGTGAACAGAGAACCTGTGGATTGCCTGTCATTGATCGTTCACAAGGACAAGGCCTACCATGTCGGACGGTCTCTTGTGTCCCACATGCGCGACCTCATCCCGCGCCAACAATTTGATGTGTCTCTTCAAGCTGCTCTGGGAAAAAGAATTATCGCTCGAGAGACCATCAAGGCCTACCGGAAAGATGTGCTTGCCAAACTTTATGGCGGAGATTACACGCGGAAGATGAAACTTTTGGAAAAGCAGAAATCAGGAAAAAAAAGAATGAGAAAAATAGGTTCCGTCGAGATTCCACAGGAAGCTTTCCTGGCACTCCTCCGCGTCAAATAACCTGAACTATTTATAAAAAATGCCAATGCCTTTTTTGCTTCAGCAATATCAGAAAGTTATCCTGACATTGCTGAAAAATATTTTCAAGAAGAATCTTTTTATATTCATCGGCATTTTTTACCCTCCGGGCAGGCCGATCTCACTACATCGACTTCGTTGTAATCCATTTGCAGTATTTCAATACAGCTTTATGAATCACTTCCTCGCATCCTTTTTTACTAGGGCGGGGTGGTGGGTCTCGACCTGTAAATAGTCCAGGAAACCAGAATAAATAAAAATAATGCTGTGTAAAGAGAGGATAGTGGATATTATGGAAGAATTTTGATAAAAATGGAGGATAGCAGCGGCATTTATTAAATGATTCAGGTGATATGACCAAAAAATCTTTTGAAAAAGTAGTCCAGGAAGGGATTCGGTTTGTTGCCCGCTTTTTTCCCCAATCCCGTTATTTGTATTTTCCTCTTCTGTCGGCGGCATTGGTTTGGGCCATAGAGAGCAGTCGGGAGTGGCGGGAAAAGATTTTTTCTTGGGAAGTCTGGCTCGATCCTTCTTTCGTGAAAGTGAAATCGGATGATTTCATCCTAAGTTTTTTTTCTAATCATTCCGATTTAGCCCGTGCATTTGCCGAGGAGATACAAGCCAGAGATATGCCTGCGCTGAGAAAATTCTTCTATAGCCTTTATCCGATCATAGGGCTTGAGGACCCTTTTCTTTCGGGATTGTTCCATCAAGAATTGGCATCCCAGAATTACCGCGGCATTGCCGAGCAGTATGACATAAAAATTGCACAAGCCATTGTCGATATCGAGGCTGTGGAAGAGAAAGGGAGGTTTTTGGAAGGGCTAGAAGCCATCGCTAGGGAAATGGCTTCATTTTGTGCCGATTTGATCACCCAAACATCTGTCCAGAGGGCTCTTGCTGAAATCATAAAAAAAGAGATAAGTAAAAACATGGATTGATTGATCTACATGCGAAAAAATATACTTTTGCTGTTTCTTTTATCGTTGGCATGTGTTCTTTCTTCCTGCACATCCCATCTTAAAGATGCCAAGTTCTACTATGTCCAGGCCCAGGAATCCTCCCGCTCGTATAAAACGGAAATAGCGATCGGATCGTATAAAAAATCCTTACAAGAGGCGGAAAAAGAGGTGGCTAAAAATCCGTCTTCTCAGGCATTCATGCTCAAGGGATTGGCGGAGCTACACCTGAATCTATGGGAGGATGCCGAACGAAGTTTCCTGACAGCCTTTTCGTATGGATTCGATAAGGGTCAAGAATGGGCTGAATGGGTGTCTCTTTTCGGGCTTGCCTCTGCCATGCAAGAGATGGGTCTCGCCCAATCGGCGTTCCAGATATACGCCCATCTCGTCGGTAAGTCCAAGTTAAAACCGGTGACAATATTCGCAGCCCAGAAATACACGGATATGGCTCTACAGAGAGCCCTTCGTGAAGAAGGGAATCAAAAGGATCGGTTCTTGTCAGGGTTGTACAAGGAGGTCGAGAAACTGACGAACAGAGACCTCAGCTGCGGTTTTTACCATTATCTCCAGGCTCAAATACTCAGCCACATGAGCGATTACAGGAGGTGCTTTGAAGAATGTGTGATGGCGAGAGAGCTGGGACTCCCCACCCAAGAGATACTCCGTGATAATGACCTACAGATCGTGTTTTGTTATCAGAGATTAAAAGAGGAGTTGTCCTCTGAGGATTGGGAAGAATTTCAACCGCTCTATATGCAATGGGTCAAAAGATGGAACTGGCCTGATCCTGAAGCTCCTGACTGGAAAAAGAGGTGAAAGATGCTTCCGACCATAACATGGGACAATGATAGAGTTATTCTGATCGATCAAAGGTTACTTCCGACTGAAGAAATATATCTTGAATGTCTGGACTATATCCAAGTTGCCGAAGCCATAGAGGAAATGGCCATTCGCGGTGCTCCTGCCATTGGTGTAGCCGCTGCATACGGCGTGGCTCTGGGCGTGAACAAAGTTAAAGAATCGGATGATTTGGAGGAAGAGTTCGAACGCATCCTGGTCCGACTCAGGGATACTCGCCCCACGGCCCGGAACTTGTTCTGGGCTCTCGAGAGGATGAAACAGACCTTTGATAACCATAAACATTTAGCTCTCCCAGAACTGAAGCATGGATTGATCCAGGAAGCCATTGCCATTGACAAACAAGATGTCGAAACCAATAAAAAGATAGGCTATTGGGGGAGGGAATTGATCCAGAATGGTCAAAACATCCTGACCCATTGCAACGCCGGAGCTTTGGCTACAGCCGGATACGGTACCGCTCTAGGCGTGATCCGGGCAGCCTATGAGCAGGGCAAAAAAATCCGTGTTTTTGCCGATGAAACGCGGCCGATTCTCCAGGGAGCCAGACTGACATGTTGGGAATTGGACAGGGATGGCATTCCTGTTGTTCTGATAACGGATAACATGGCCGGCTATCTGATGAAAATAGGTCGGATTGATGCAGTCATCATCGGTGCAGACAGGATAGCGCGGAACGGGGATACGGCTAACAAGATCGGAACCTATTCTGTAGCTGTTTTAGCAAAGGAACACAGCCTTCCGTTTTATGTGGCTGCTCCTCTGAACACCATCGATTTCAGTTTGGCTAATGGGGATGCTATCCCGATCGAAGAGAGAAATCCAGAGGAAGTGAAAAAACTGGCAGGACAATGCATCACCGTTCCTGATATTGAGGTCCATAATCCTGCTTTTGATGTGACGCCCGCAGAATACATCACGGCCATCATAACTGAGAAAGGAATTGCCAAACCGCCGTTTACACAAAGCTTGGCTTCCTTTAAGGGGTAAAGAATGTATATATTGGGGATCGAAACATCTTGCGACGAAACCTCTGCCGCTGTGTTGGAAAGCAACCTCAAGATCCTCAGCAACGTGGTTTTGTCCCAGGATGAGATCCATGCCCCCTACGGTGGAGTGGTGCCTGAACTGGCCTCCCGTCAACACATTGTCTCTATCGGATATGTGGTGGATGAAAGCTTGCACAGGGCTGAACTCTCTATCCAGGATATCGATGCCTATGCTGTGACACAAGGACCAGGGCTGATCGGTTCCCTCCTTGTCGGCCTTTCCTTTGCCAAAGGCTTGGCTTTCTATTTTGATAAGCCGCTGATTCCTGTTGATCATCTGGAGGCTCATATCCATTCCGTTTTTTTGGAAAACAGAGAGATCCCTTTTCCTTGTCTGGCTCTTCTGGTTTCAGGGGGTCATACTTCCCTATTCTTTTTGGAAGAAAAATTCCATTATCAGCTAATCGGAAGGACAAGAGACGATGCTGCCGGCGAAGCCCTGGACAAGATAGCGAAATATCTCGATTTGGGTTATCCAGGGGGACCAGTCATCGACAAAATGGCGGAGAAAGGGAATCCTCGGAAATTTGATTTTGCTCTCCCTCACATGACAGACAAGAGCATGGACTTCAGTTTCAGCGGCCTCAAAACAGCTGCCCTGAGAACGATTAATCAGAATCAGATAACCAGATCACACCCGTCTTTTTTAGATTTTTTAGCGAGTTTCGAAAAGGCTGTGATCAGGGCGTCGCTTGCCAACATAAACCGGGCAGTCAAGCGTTTCAAACCCTGTTCACTCATCCTGTGTGGGGGTGTTGCCCGGAACAAGAAGTTGAGAAGAGATTTCGCCCATTTTGCCCGAATGATTAAACTTCCTTCCTTTGTTCCTTCTCCGGAACTCTGCACGGATAATGCCGCTATGGTCGCTGCACTGGCTGCTGAGAAAGTCAGCACCTTTGGGACTGAGCCTTTTTTTTTGGATCTCAATGCTTATCCCAGAATGTGAGCGCTCCTTCCCCTTTTCCTTATTATTTCAAGGGAAATGTGATGCGGTGTTTGGATCACGGATACAGGATGGTTAACAGTGCATCATGGAAGAGAACCATTAGTCTTTAAATAATTATCATGCAAGTATCTTGCTTTAATCCGATGCAAAAGATGTGATATCATAAAAACAATGCAGATATCAGCAGTCATCATTACCTACAATGAGGAAAAACGCCTCGAGCCGGCTCTGAAAAGCCTCGCCGGGATTGCCGATGAGATCATCGTGGTAGACAGATACAGCGATGATGATACGGTAAAGCTGGCCAAAAAGTATACTGATCGTGTGTTCCTACGAAAATGGACCAACTTTGCGGACCAGAAGAATTTTGCCAATAGCAAAACTCAGTTTCCATGGATTCTTTCTCTGGATGCCGATGAAAGACTCTCCCCTAAGTTAGGAGACGAGATCACAAGTCTTAAAAGCCAGGAGCCTGAGTGTTCCGGTTTTTCTATGCCCCGCCAGGTTTTTTACCTCGGCCGTTGGATCCGCCACACGGTTTGGTATCCCAACCGCAAAATCCGCCTCTTCCGGAATGACAAGGCCCGTTGGGAAGGGGAGTTTGTGCATGAGGATTTGAAAATCGAAGGAGAGATCAAAGGATTCTCCGGGCCTCTTTACCATTTCACTTACAGAAATATCGCCGATCACATGAGGAGAATCAATACCTTTTCCGACCTCGGGGCCCAAAAGCTGTACGCTAAAAACAAAAAATGCCACTGGTATCATCTTGCTTTTCTCCCCTATTTTCGGTTTGTGAAATCTTATTTTTTAAAAGCAGGTTTTCTGGATGGATTTGCGGGGTTTGTTATTTCTTTGCTGGACGGATACACGGGTTTTGTCATCTATGCCAAGCTCAAGGAGATCTGGAAAATAGGAGAAAGAATTGAGCCTTTTCCAAATTGACGCGGGCAAAGAATGGAGGGGGGGGCAGCAGCAATCTTTTTTCTTAGCTAAAGAGTTGAAGCGCAACGGATATTCCTTCCAGTTCGTCGTCCAGCCTGGAAGTCCCCTCTGCCAAAAAGCGTCCGATGCAGGGCTACCTGTTCTTCCGCTGAAAATATCGAGCAAGGCAGATGCCTTATCCATCCTGCGGCTTTCCCTGGCGATGAAAAGGAAAAAATGCAGGCTGGTAAATTTCCACGATGCCCACTCTGTAGCGGTCGGATCCGCAGCGGCTTCTCTGGCAAAGGTTCCGATAAAAGTTATTTCTACGCGGGTCGATTTTCCTTTGAAAAAGGATGTGTTGTCCAGGCGAAAATACACCAAAAATGTCGATGCTATTATTGCGATTTCTGAAGGCGTGAAAAACGTGCTTGTGGAGGGTGGAATAGATGCGAAACGGATCCATGTCATTCCGGACGGGATTGATTTCGCTCCGCATGAGGACAAGACTTCGAAAGATTATCTCCGGCGTGAGCTTTCTTTCGCCCCCGATGATTTTCTGGTCGGCATTGTGACGCAACTTTCCGATGACAAGGGACACAAGTGTTTGATCCAGACTTCCAAACATTTGAGAGAGAGCACTCCCAAAATCAAAATCATCATCGTGGGAGAAGGCCCATTGCAGCTGGAATTGAACAAAAAAGTGAAAGAAATCCAGGGAGAGGAGATGGTGTTCTTTTTGGGATTTCGGGAGGACATCCCACAAATCCTCAATTCCCTGGATGTTTTTGTCCTCTCCTCCGATCATAAGGGCCTTGGCAGCATCGTCATGGATGCCATGGCTTGTCGTCTGCCGGTCGTGGCCACGCGGGTAGGCGGGATCCAGGAAGTGGTCGATCATCAGAAGACCGGGTTAGTGGTGCCGCCTCAAAGGCCCAAGTCTCTAGCTAAAGCCATACTTAAGATGTATGAGGACAGAGAACTGGCCCATCGACTGGGACAGAGGGGGTATGAAGATGTGCATCAAAAGTTTTCAGTAGAATCCATGGCTTCTAAAGCAATCGATTTATATGAGGAATTGGCGAAGAAAAAGGGAGCCAAACTCTTGAGAGTCGTTTGAATATTTAAAATGAAAATCGACAAGATCGAGCTCATGCTCTGCAGCCTGCCGTTCGTTCATTTTTTCGAAACCAGCCTTGGACGGGAAGAAGATCGTACTTTCATCTTGGTCAAGGTGTATGCCGAAGGGATTTGTGGCTATGGAGAAGTGGTGGCGGATAAGGCTCCGTTGTACAGCTATGAAACCACAGAAACGGCATGGCTTGTGTTGAAGGATTTCTTGATACCGCTTTTGATCAAAAAATCATTGAGTGAACCCATAGATTTTTACGAAGAGGCCAGAATATTCAAAGGACACCCGATGGCAAAAGCCGGTTTAGAACTGGCTTTGTGGGACCTTGTGGCCAAGCAGAAGAACTTACCGCTGTGGAAACTTTATGGAGGATCACAGAAGGAGATTCCCTCCGGTGTTTCCATCGGGATCCAGGATTCCGAGTCCCAACTTATCGATAGGATCCAGGCATTTCTGGAAGAGGGGTACCAGAGGATCAAACTCAAGATCATGCCAGGTTGGGATGTTGCGATCTGCCAAAAAGTGAGAAAAAAATTTCCGGATAGCCGATTGCAGGTAGATGCCAATGGTGCCTACAGTCTGGACGACAAAAAAACACTCAAAGAGCTGGATGAGTTCGGTCTCGAGATGATCGAACAACCTTTTGCGCCTTATGATCTATGGGACCATTCCCGATTGCAGAAAGAAGTGCAAACGCCCCTGTGCTTGGATGAGAGCATAACAAGCGCGGAGACGGCCAGAAAGGCTATCGAGATGGGCAGCTGCCGGATCATCAACATCAAGGCCGGAAGAGTGGGCGGTATCATTGAATCCAAAAAGATCCATGATGTTTGTCAGGAGAATTCCCTGCCTGTTTGGTGCGGGGGAATGCTGGAGTCGGGTATTGGGCGAGCTCATAATATCCATCTTGCCACCCTTCCTAATTTCATGTTTCCACATGATCTTTCTGCAAGCAAACGGTATTATGCCGAGGATTTGATCGACCCCCCGATCGACATCACACCTCAGGGGACTATCAAAGTCCCCGATCTTCCTGGGATCGGAGTTATGCCACAGGAGGAGAGGATCAAAAAGGTGAGCCGAGTAAAAAAAGTTTTCAGAAAAGCGCATTTTTAGACGGGATAAACCTTTTGTCCAAAGTGTTCGTATAGGCTATTGAATATAGTATCAGAATAGATCTTTGGGAATTTATTACTATAATTTTTTTAGGGAGGTTTCAATTGAAAAACGTATGGATTTGTAAAGTCGTGGTGATTTTTGCGGCGGTCTTCCTTGTGTTTGGTGTGATTATGGCTCAGGAAAGACCGAAGCCCAAGGGAGAGACCATCAGCCCTGTGGCGATGCTCACAAAGGGGATGACAGATCGGTTGTCCAACAGTCTGAATATAAAAAAGGTGGTTGGCAAGCCGATCAAAGTTGGGGATCTCACCATCGTGCCGATCATCATGATTGATGTGGGTTTCGGCGGAGGCGGGGGAGGTCCCAGCAGCCAACCTCAAATGGGAGCTCATGGATTTGGTTTTGGTGGAGAGGCCAGACCCCTCGGGTTTGTGGTTATCGGCAAGGCTGGCGTCAAATTCATCCCTGTGGGAAAAGTTCCCCGCAAGTGAGGAGGTAGCCATGAAGATGAAACACATTTTTATCGCTCTGCTTGTGGTTTTGTTGATGTCCTCAGGTCAAATTCAGGCCCAGACAAAGTCTTCTGCAGATGAGGCTTTCATGAGTTTTGATAGGATAACATCGATCATAAAAGTCGATTCTGTGATAGGTGATCCCATTAAGGTCAAGGATACGATCATCATCCCGTTCTCCAAGATTTCCTATGGATTGGGGGCTGGTGGCGCCATGATGGGATACGGAGGAGGAATGGGGGGCAAGACCATACCTTTAGGAGTATTGATCATCGAGGGAGAAGATGTTCGTGTCGAACTTTTTCCCCTAGAAGAAAAAAAGCCCTCATTTTTGCAGGAAATGCTTCCTGTTCTGCTCCAGATGCTCCCTCAATTCATGGGCAAAAAATCCTCGCCAAAAGCACCTTCTCCCGGAGGCTCTTCCGAAAATGCAACAGCTTCTGCCGATGTGTCGTTGGAGCAGGTCGAAAAGCTGTATAACGAAAAAAAATACAAGGATGCGCTTGTAGCTATCGATTCCATGATCGCGGTCCAACCGGAAAATGCAGAGCTGCATGCTTGGAAGGGAAGCATTCTGGGCACACTCGCCGAGTCAGATAATCCTGCAGACATGATCAAGTATGGGATGGGAGCTATGCAGGCGTTCGAAAAAGCTCTGAATGTGGATCCCAACAATGTGCGGGCTCGATTTGGCAGAGGTGTCGGTCGGCTAATGGCGCCTGAGGGATTCGGCGGCGATGTGGATGGTGCTATAGATGATTTTAAGGTTGCTTTGAAAAAAGAGGCTTTTCCTGAAGCATATTTCTATTTGGGAGAAGCCTATAAGAGAAAAGGGCAGATAGATCTGGCTAAACAAGCTTATCAAGAAGCCCTCGTTCTGAAACCTGATTATAAAGAAGCAAAAAAGGCCCTGGAGGGACTTAAATAACCAGTTCTCTTCCATTTTTTGTGGGCATTACATTCAAGGTGTTTCTTTGCCATCAGGCATGTCTGGAGCGTCCTTCTCGGCTCCTGCATAACTTGCGCCATAGCCATTTGCACCAATCAGGAAGCCTTGTGTTGCTCACTCGATATCACCCTTAACATAAAACATCGCTCAATACATACTAGGAGCTCGCCCCTGCCGGGTACCCTCGAAGAACGACTCGTGAAGGCTAAATCCTCAATGGCGCTGCTGACATACCTGATGGCTTTATTCATTGGGGGTTACCCATACAAAATGGAAGAGAACCAATAAACCTTATCCTCAAACAAATCCCTGACGGAATCGAGCACCATTCTACACGGTTGATTTTTGTGCCAATCTTTTTTCATTAATATGTTGAATTATAAGAATATGCTAATATGCTATAATTGTTATGTTGTGTTTTTCGTTTGACCCAATTTTATTGATGCGTATAGGATACCTGGCAAAGGAGGAGAGGGAAAATGGCACGATTGAACAAAAAGGATAAAAATTGGCTCGTAGATAAATTCGGAGCCAACGCCAATTTCAATCCCACCGAAAGAATGTTGTATAGTCATGATATCGCTGCCATTCCCACTTTGTTCAAGCCCTTGATAGGCAAAACCGTTCCCGATGCCGTCGTTCAGCCTGAATGCGAAGATGATTTGGTGGAGTTGGTACGCTGGGCATCCCAGAATAAAATTCCGCTCGTTCCGCGAGGGAAGGGATCGTCTGGATATGGAGGAATCATCCCGACGCGCAAAGGCATCGTTGTGGATTTTTACAAGATGAAAGATGTTTTTTCCATAGATGTAGAGAAAGAAACGGTCACAGTTCAACCCGGGATCACATGGGAGCACCTGGATAAAAAGTTGGCGCCTGCAGGGCTTGTCATCCGCATGTACCCCACGAGTTATCCTTCCTCTTCAGCCGGAGGCTGGCTTGCCCAAGGCGGGGCCGGGATCGGTTCGTATGAGTACGGCTGGTTTTCTGAAAATGTGGAAAGTGCCCGGATCGTTCTTCCCAGCGGGGAAGTCAAAGAAATATCTGGAAAAGAATTGGAGATGGTGGCCGATGCAGAGGGAACGACGGGCATTATCAGCCAGATGATCATAAGGATTCAGAAGCTGACCGATCTTGGGATTGCTGCCATTGCCTGTCCGGATGCTAATAAAATGGCCAAAATTTTCCAAAAATTCATCGACCAGAATCTTCCTATCTGGTCGTTGGTGTTTATCAATCCTCGGATGGCAGAGATGAAAAATCGTGCCCCCGTGCTCACCCATCACGGTCATCCGGTGAAGCACAAGGTGATCCTACCCGCAGCCTATATCGTAACGATTGCCTATCGCAAAAAAGATCGTGAAAAAGTTGTGCCTAAGCTTCCTGAGATCGTAAAAGCCTGTGAAGGGGAAGTGCTCAAGCAGGAAATCGCAGATCATGAATGGGAGGAAAGGTTCAAACTGATGGTGGTCAAGCGGTTGGGTCCTTCTTTGGTTCCTGCGGAAGTTGTGGTGCCTTTGGATAAGCTCGGGGATGTAATGGAGGAAATCGAGAATAAAATCAATCAGCCCGTGGTTAAAGAAGGCGTTATTATCAAGAAGGGAAGGGATGGAAAACCCGAGGTTGTCATCTTGGGTTTTATCCCCAGCGACCAAAGGAAGTTTTCGTATAATTTTGTTTTTGGCCTGGTGCTGAGCATCATGAAAATCGCCGAAAAACACGGCGGGCGCCCCTACTCCACTGGTTTGTATTTTACGCATAAAAAAGAAAAAATCTTGGGAAAAGATAGAGTAGGGAAGCTGAAAGCCTTCAAGAAGCAGGTCGATCCCCACAAGATTCTCAACCCTGATAAGGTTTTTGGGGGCAAGCCCGTCGGCAAGGCGTTGAGCGTGGCGAGTGTTTTCGAACCGATAATCCGGTCCTTTGGCAACACGGTTATTACCCAGATTGGGGAGCGATTCGAAAAGCCTGTGCGCGGAATCCCTCCCGATGTGGCCTGGTATGCCTATGCCTGTTCCCAATGCGGGTATTGCCTGGATGAGTGCGATCAGTTCTTCGGACGCGGCTGGGAAAGCCAATCACCCAGGGGGAAATGGTACTGGTTGCGCCAATATCTGGAAGGAAAGGTGAAGTGGGACCAATTCATGGTCGATACCATTCTGGTGTGCACAACCTGCGAGTTCTGCAACCTGCGCTGTTCGGCCGCATTGCCTATCGAGCCTTCCTGGATGAAATTGCGCGGCAAATTGATACATGAAGATAAAAAGATGACATTTCCTCCTTTCGAGATGATGTCAGCCGCTCTTCAGGCAGAGGGAAATATTTGGGCCGGATACCGGAAGGACCGGACGGAATGGTTTCCAAAGGATCTCTGGACCAAACACGGTCCCGACGTCAAAAGCAAAAACGTTTATTTTGTCGGGTGCACCGCTTCCTATGTTGAGCATGATATCGGAGCAGCTGCCGTGACCCTAATGGATGCTGCCGGCGTGGATTTTAGCTATCTTGGCAATGTGGAAAATTGCTGCGGGACGCCGATGCTTGTGGCAGGCAAGTGGGATGTTTTTGCCGATGTTATCACAAAAAATATCAAGGCCGTGCAAGCGGTAGGCGCAGATACGGTCATCACCTCTTGCCCTGCTTGCGATATGATGTGGCGCCATACATACAAAGAATGGGCGGAAAAGCTGGGACTCGAATACATTATTCAGACAAAACACTACAGCGAGGTGATCGCCGAGAAGATCCGGAGCGGGGAATTCCAGTTTACCCATCCTGTCGAACAAAAAGTTACCTGGCATGACTCCTGTCACATCGGAAGAGTTTCTGGTATGTACGATGAGCCACGCGAGGTTATCAAAGCCATTCCCGGAGTTGAATTAGAAGAAATGGCACACAATCGGGAGAATGGGCATTGTTGCGGAAGTGTTTTGACCTTGATCAAAGATCCGGAAGTGGCCTATGACATCGGGAAATCCCGGTTGGATGAAGCGGAAGAGATTAATGCCGATACGGTCCTGGCTCTTTGTCCCTGCTGCGAATTTCAAATGCGGGTGAGCAAAGACAAGAAAAACCTGACGGTCAATGTTCACGATCTGGCCTCCTTTGCCTGTAAAGGATTAGGCAAGGAATTCGATGATCCCAGCTTGGAAGTTGCCAGGCAATGGGCGGTATTCGATGGCATGATCGCGTTGATGACGCCGAAAGGCTTCGCCAACCTGATGAACACCATGTGGCCCGAGATGCTGAATGCTATGCCCCTGGGAATGGGAGGCATGATGCGTTTCGTCGGAAAGCTGGGATTTGTGGGGGATGCCTTATTTGCCATGATGAAGCCGGTGTTTCCCGTGCTCTTTCCGAGGCTTCTCCCCAAGATGATGTCCAAGGTTATGCCCACTATGCTGGACCGTATCGCCAAGATGATCCCGATGCCCGATTACATGCAGGAACAGATGCCCGATATGATGCCCAAGGTCATGGACAACCTGATGCCTCACATGCTTCCCGATGTGGTTCCGTTGGCTGTTCCCAAGATGATCGCTTTTCTCCGCGGCCGCACCCGAACTGTCTGATCCTGGGTTATTTACGAGCTGATCTGCTCCACCCCACAAAAAAAAGGGCAGGCGTTGAAGCCTGCCCCTTAATTATTTTCTTGTTCTGTGCCGGCTATTTTTTCCGGATGTAGACGTTTCCGTCGTAGGATATGAACTGGATCTCTGGTCCTCCGCCGTTTATGGTGCCTGTGATGAACTCACCGAAGCTGATCCTGTACCGTCCCCCAGCTTTCCGCTCATCTTTCACTCTCTGTTTTGAAGCCGCTTTCAGGTCGATCTCGAAGTCGCTGTAGACTTCGCCCTCGTCCGTTTTGATCATGACTGTAGCCTTCACCGTAGAGGGAAAGGTTACGTCGATGTCCCCGTCGTAGGCGGAAAAGGACATGGGTTTCCCTGGGTCGATTTGATTAAAGGTGACAACGAGTTCGCCGTCATAGGCATGGGCAACGGCTGATCCTGAGATGTTTTTCAAGGTCAAGTTCCCGCCGCTGTTCGAGGCTTCGATCTCACCGGTCACATTTTCCACAAGCATATCTCCGCCTTCATTGCTGTTGAGTTTCAGAGATGTCCGGAATGGGACTTGGATGGCAAGATCAACTTCATTGTCATGGGCAGTGACATAGATTTTCATCTCATTGTTTTCTTCTTCCACCACCAGTCCAGTTCGGTTTGCCGTGATGCGCTTCATCCCTTTTGCCTTTTCAGGGATTTCTTTTTCTCTTTCTTGTTCCTGTTCGGTTGACTTTTTTCCCTCGATGGTGGTCTCAATAATGACATCTTTGCCGTTGTATCCCTTGACGGTAATAGATCCTGCCTCTACATAGACAGTGACAATGCCTGGCTTGGAAGGATCGCTGAACGATACGTTTATCCTGTCACTCGTCTCCTGTTGGGCATGAATCATAGTTACCGCAAACAGCAGAATGGCGACAATGCTGAGATAGATATGAATTTTTTTCATTTTGTCCTCCTAGACTATTTTTTGTTTATCAGAATATCCCCGGTCAGGGTATCCATTTTGATTTTTTTCATGATATCCTCTTTCAGTAGCTGAGTTCTTTAATTCCTTGTTCGAGCTTCTGTTTGAGCTTTGGATCGAGTTGGTTGGCCTCGATCAGTTTCTTGAAAGATTCTAGCGCTTGCCGCTCCTGTACGCTGACGAGGAGATCGACCAGAGCCACTTGCAAAAATGGCGAATTCTGTTGGGAGAGAGATAGAATGATGCCCTCTCTGACAGAAGGGGAGTCGTAAAAGAGATAAAGAGCATCCACGGCTGCCAACCGGACATTGATGTTGGGGTCATTATTCAGAGTATCGAGGAGGGCTTGGATCATTTTGTTGTCGGGATTCTCGAGGCCGTAGCTCAGGTTGACTCCTCTGAGTCTTTCAGTAGTAGATCTTTGGTCCAAAAGAGATACAGCCAGCATCTGCCGCATATCCTGGACCTCTCGGTGGAGGTCGGCATTTTGCCTTCCCGAAAATAGAAGATAGCCCAGCGATAGACCTATGAATAGAGGAATAAAACCGAGAGCAAACTGATAGGCAGGACGGCCGCTCCGAGAGAGATAAAACAGACTGCTGAAAAATTGTTTCAAATGGTGAAGGGGCTTCTCACGATTCATCTCCGCTTTATATTCTTCGAGTTCCCTGTAGAATCGTTCACGCAAACCGTTACTCGGGTGTTCTTCCGGGAGAACGCCCAGTTTTGTCCAGACTGCACTCAAATCTTCCAGTTCCTGCCTGCAAGCGGGACAATTGGCTATATGAGATTGGATATCCTCCCCAGAGCTTTGGTCCAGGTCCCCGACGAGATAGTCCGGAAAATTTTTCTTTATATCTTCACATCTCATGACACGGTTCCTCCTTGGAGTTCGAAATAAATTTTCCCCAATTCTTTTATAGCCCGGTGGACATGGGCCTTCACCGTCCCTATGTGGCAATCCATGAGTTCGGCGATTTCTTTGTACTTCAAGTTCTGGTAACGGCTGAGGATCAAAACCTCTCTCTTTTTTAAAGGAAGTTGTGCCAAGGCTTGCCGCATGAGCTGGACCTCCTGACCGCCTTCGAGTTTTTCAGCTGGGGAGGCTTCAGCTGTAATGGGTTCGCTCCATTGTTCATCGAGAGGCAGCGTGTTCTTTTTCTTTCTTAAAAAGTCGATGTGGGCATTCCTGGCGATCTGGTACATCCAGAGCGTGAATTTACTCCGGCCTTGATATGTGGAGCGATATTTCAGCATCCGCATGAATACGTCCTGAACAAGGTCTTCGCTGATGTTGCGGTTTCCTGTGAGGCGCATAAAGAAATTGAAAAGCGAGACATGGTGTTTTTCGAAAAGCACAGCCATTTTTTCGACCTTGCCTTCTTTTACATCTTCCATAAGCTTGTTGTCGGAGTATAAATTCACGTCATGTAATCCTTGATTTTTGGTGCTCATATTTTTAGACTTGCCTTTTTAAAAAAGGTTACACGAAATCATAAAATAAATAAATGTTAATAAATGAAACTTGGCTGCGGTAAAAAAAATGAGCCTTAGAATATTGTTTTTGGAGTCCAATACATCTTGATTCCCCCACTTGTTTGACTTGATAGGAATGGGGTGCTATAAAGGGAATACCCTCAAGGATAGGGTGAAAAAAATGTCCGGTATAACCTATAAAAAAGCAGGAGTCGATATGGATAGGGCTGATGCCTTCCTCGAGAAAATAAAACCTCTTCTTGAGAAAGCGAGCCGTCCGGAAGTTGTTGGAAAAGTGGGAGGATTTAGCGGATTATTCGAGCCCCGAATCAAAAGGATCAAAGACCCGGTTTTGGTTTCCTCCACTGATGGGGTCGGCACTAAATTGTTGATCGCCGATTTGCTGGGCAAATACGACACCATCGGCCTGGATCTTGTGGCTATGTGTGTGGATGATGTGGTGGTTGTGGGAGCCGAACCGTTGTTTTTCCTGGATTACATTGCATGCGGGAGACTGGATAAGGAAAAACTCTATGACTTGATGAAAGGTATAACCAAAGGCTGCCAGAAAGCCGGATGTGCTTTGATCGGTGGGGAGACAGCGGAACTTCCCGGGATGTATGCCAAGGATAAATTCGACCTTGCCGGTTTTTGTGTTGGCATGGTAAGCCGGGAGAAAATCATAGACGGCCGCCAATGCCGAAGCGGGGACAAATTGTTGGGATTAGCCTCGAGCGGGCTTCACTCCAACGGGTATTCGTTGGTACGCAAGCTCTTCACTTCCGAAGAGATCAGAGGAAAACTGGGAAAAGAATTGATCAGACCGACAAAAATCTATGCAAAAACCATCCTTTATCTTTTGAAAAGAATGAATATCAAAGCCATGTCCCATATCACAGGAGGTGGTTTTTATGACAATATCCCGAGAGTACTTCCCGAAGGGAAAACAGCACAAATAATCAAGGGCTCATGGCCGGTTTCCTCGATTTTCAGGAGGATCCATCGCCGTGGACACATAGAGGAGTCCGAGATGTTCCGCACGTTTAACATGGGGATAGGAATGGTGCTGGTCCTCAGTCCCCGGGCTGCTCGCAGTGCCCTAACTTTGTTGGCCGAACTCGGACAGAAGGCATGGGTTATCGGGGAATTAGTCGAAGGAAACAACAAAGTCGAGATTATCTGAATTATTTCTGGCTTTTTATGAAGCTTTTCCACTCGAATAGATCTTCCTCCCATTTATATTCCTGAAGTGCTTCGACAGTTTGTGAGGAGAACGGTTGGAAGAATGTCCCGAGAGATTGAATTTTCTTTTTTGAGATTTCGACCATCGACACTATTCGAACCGAAGTATCTGTGTTTTGAAAACGATTCTGATACTGGGAGCGGAATAAAAAATCGTTCATCTTGGAATTGGAATTCAGGAATGCTACAGGCTCTACGCCGAGGCCGCGAAATGCGTTTTTCCAAAGATCTATGGAATATCCGTAGTGAGTGCAGTTGAGACTCACAAGTAACTTGGCACTGCGGTCGCTGATTTTCTGGAGGGCTTCATCCACATAGGCGAATATCAGCATATCTGTCTCGTCACCCTTGTAATCCGTCTCGATGTATCTGGCCAGCTCAGGGCAAGCTTGGTACACGATTCTCTCGGGAAGGAATCCCTTTTTCAAAAGCTGATTCTTATGGGAGTTTTGGGCGACGGTCGTTTGTGTGGCAAATAAAATGATTTTTGATTCGGGATGTGCTTTGAGAGCGTCATAGGCTACATTCACACCTGTATCGATAATTCCCTTTACGGGTGTTTTTGTCTGTTTGGAGAAAGATGTGTCGTCATAGATGATTGATAGGGTGTTACACGCAAGAAGGATCAAATCCGGATTGCACCTATCTTCCAAGCTGTTCAGAGCACTATCGAATATGCTTACTTTTTCTTGATGTGTTTCAAGGGTGTTGTAGCCGCCTTGGTTTGAAAACAGGGCATTGAAGTAAATAAAGTTCACTTTCTGGAAGCTTTTCCAATTTTTCGTCCGCTCGACGGCATCGGCCAGTATAGAAAGCCCTCCTAAACCGGAGTCTGTGATGGCGATCGTGACTTCATTTCTGCGGAAAAAGTTCAAAAAACTGTCTTCTCGAGCAAACGTCGGATTCTCCGCACATGAGGCACACATCAGGATTAACAGGAAAAAAGGAAGAAAAACTCTGAAGCTGATTTTCATTTTAGCCCGCTTGTCGGTACCTTGTTTCTCTAGAAAGATGAATCAGGAATATAGCACTCCTCCCTCTCCAAGTCAATGCTTTTGACAATTGGATGGGCCTCTGTTACTCTTGAGGCATCAAGAGGAGTTTATATGACAAAAAAAGCCGTCACAAATCTATACAAAGAACAGCGGGTTGGCGTGTTCGTGGATGTTCAAAACTTGTATTACTCGGCTCGAAATGTCTATAAGTCCAAAGTCGACTTCCGCGCAATCCTCAAGGAAGCCATTAAAGGGAAAAATCTCATTCGGGCCATTGCTTATGTTATACGGGCCGATGTCAAGGATGAAAAGAATTTTTTCGATGCTTTGAAAAACATAGGGTACGAGGTCAAAGAAAAGGACCTCCAGGTTTTTTATGGAGGAGCCAAAAAGGGAGACTGGGATATTGGGATAGCCATGGATTTGATCGAATTGGCACCCAAGCTCGATACCGTCATTTTGGTAAGCGGCGACGGTGATTTTGTTCCTCTTGTCAGACATTTGAAACATGCACTTGGGTGTTATGTGGAGGTGATGGCTTTCGGAAAATCCAGCTCCCAAAAGCTCATCGAAGCTGCGGATAATTATCTTGATCTGGATTCAGACCCACAAAAGTTTTTAATGCAGACCGGAAAATAGCCAATTTTTCCAGAATTGATCCCAAAAAATTTACTTATCATTTGTTCCCTAATGCTTTAAAATAGTATCTGAAGAGGATGAAAAAGATATTTCTGCTGATCTGCATTCTATCGCTCAATTTTTCTGTGTTTTCTCAGGAAATCCAGGAACAATCTTTTGTCGTCAACATCGAGGTCCCTGTCAGGGTTTATAAGGGGGGTACATTTGTGGGGGACCTCAGTATCGATGACTTTGAGGTTTTGGAGGACGGCATTCCCCAGAAGATTGAGGCTGTTTATCTGATCAATAAAAGAAATGTCGAGCGGAGCGAAGAGAAAAAAAGATTTACGCCTGAAACTCACAGGAATTTTTATCTTTTTTTCGAGATCACAGAATACGACCCGAGAATTAGGCAAGCCATAGAATATTTCATTCAGAATGTCGTTCTTCCCAGTGACAATCTGGTCATTGTGACCCCGATGAAAACCTACCGGATGAAAAGCAAGTTCTTTGAACTCGTGCCCAAAGTCAAAGTCGTGAAGCAACTTGTCAAAATCATCCGGAAAGATGCTCTGGTGGGAAGTTCAGAGTACAGATCGATCATTGATGAGATTTCTGCAGTGGCAAGAAGTTTGTCAGCTTTCCTCAATCCCACAACAGGTGGAGGGGCAGAATCTACTCCTGTTGACGATTCCGGCAGTGAAGTAACCAGAGGATTATCACTCGAAGAACAAATCAATATGTATGCAGTCCTTCTTTCCAAGCTCGAGAACATTAGAAGGGTCGACCAGAAAAAGCTCATGGACTTTGCAAATTATCTTAGAGAACGGGTCGGGCAAAAGTATGTGTTCATGTTTTACCAGAGAGAGTTCATTCCACAAATAGAGCCAAGAATTATGGATCAGGCAATTACAGAGTTTAATGACCGGCCGGACATCGTTATGGCTCTTACCACCGGCATGAATCTTTTCAGGAGAGAAGTATCTTTCAACGTAGATGCTGTCCAACAGGCTTTTGCCGACTCATCCATTGCCATCCATTTCTTGTTCCTCACCAATCCTCCCCCAAATAGGCCCGGCGTCCACTTCGAAGAACATTCTGAAGATATCTTCTCTGCCTTTAAACAAATATCAAGTGCGACCGGAGGATTCTCGGAAAGTTCCATGAATCCTGACTTTCTGATGCGAAAAGCAGTCGAGGCTTCGGAGAATTACTACCTCCTATATTATTCACCGAATGAATACATATCAGACGGAAAATTCAGGAAGATTGAGGTCCGCGCAAAAAGGTCAAAACATCAAGTGTCTCATCGAGCCGGTTATTTCGCCAACTAACCCATCCTCCCCCTGAGATTTCCGAGTTTCATGAGGATTATAATTTTGTGGCCTCGTTCAATACTCCTTCCGAAAGAGATGCGCTAATCGATTGTTTTTCGCAAGATGTCTTGCCGGAAGATATCCGGACTGGCCGAATGAACCGCGTGTTCCGGCTGATGAAAAAGTTCCCTCGGATGAAGAACGGATCGAATCAGTTAAAAGCCGTATCAATCCTAAGACTGAATTCCATGTATGGCTCTATCAAAACAGACGCTGGATGAAAGCCGAACACAAAAATGTCTACATCAAGAATTAGAGCCTATCTTCTGCCTCCTACCGCCAATTCTGTGACTTTGAGAGAGGGGCTGCTCAAGCTTCCCCGCATATCGAGATCATTCGCGATCGATTCGATGTTTTTCAGGATTTCCGCCGTGTTCCCGCCCAGAGTCACTCCATCCACCGGATTGCATGTTATTGCCTTCGTCTGCTATCATTGATACGCCAAAGGTCGCGCTTGTTGTCTTGAAACTTCGCGCGATCCCCTTTGAGTTGACGATGATGGTTTCAGATTCCGCATCCCGGAAACCTGCTCCTCTGGAATTTGTTATCCTTTTATCAGTTGTGTAAAAAATTCAAGGGGTAAATTTGAAAGATAATATTGCTCTGGAGTAGGATTGGCGGTATACGCTCTAGCCTGGATTTTTCAACTCTATGGCAACTTAAAACCAAGATTACACGTCGTATTATATAAGCGGTTTTGAAAGGATATGGCCGTGGATGGACGATTTTCGTTTAAATTATCGAGATAAAAGGTTATACTTTTAAGGCAAAAAGTCCAGTCCGATGAAATGTACAAAATGCGATTTTGACAACACCCAGGCAAGCCGGTTCTGCAGCAACTGCGGAACGCAGCTATTTCCTGTTTCTGTAGTTCAAGAAACCCCAACAAAAACTCTTCACTCCCCGATGAAAAGATTAAAAAGGGGCCGGGTTTTTGGGGAAAGGTATGAAGTGATCGAGGAGCTCGGTGAAGGAGGGATGGGAATAGTCTACAAAGTCTTCGACCGAAAGATCGATGATAAAGTGGCCTTAAAAGTTCTTGCCCCAGAAATTGCTGGGGATGAAAAAATGATCGAGCGATTCCGGAATGAATTGAAACTAGCCCGAAAAATCTCTCACCGGAATGTATGCCGGATGTATGATCTGAGCGAAGAGGAAAAAACGCCATTCATCACCATGGAGTATGTACCGGGCGAGAATTTAAAGAGCCTGATAAAGCGAATAGGGCAACTATCGAAAACCAAAACCCTATCCATCGCCAAGCAAGTTTGTGAGGGATTGGCAGAAGCACATAGGCTTGGAGTTGTCCACAGAGACCTTAAGCCTCAGAATATCATGGTTGACAGCGAAGGGAATGCAAGGATTATGGATTTCGGGATTGCCCGGTCCATCCGAACCAAAAGTATCACAGAAACCGGGATGATCATCGGAACACCCGAATACATGTCTCCTGAACAGGTGGAAGGAGTTGGGGTTGACCACCAATCGGATCTCTATTCTTTGGGAGTTATTCTTTTTGAGATGCTCACCGGGAGGGTTCCTTTCCAGGGTGAGACTCCTCTGAGCGTGATTTTGAAACATAAAACCGAGCCAGCTCCCGATCCAAGAAGATATGATGATCAAATTCCCATTACAATCAGCCAAATGATTCTCAAATGCATGGCAAAGGACAAAAACAAGAGATATCCAACGTCGGAGGCACTTCTTGCTGCCCTTGTGGAAATCGAAAAGGGAATGACCACGACAGAGAAAGTTGGAATGGGAAAAATTCGAAAAGAGACCGGGAGGTTGAAGGACAGAAAGACCATTCTTATCGCTGTTTTGGCTTTCCTGGTGGTTGCGATGGTGGTCACTGGTCTGTTTTTTTATCCTGGAGTATTCAAAGGGGGACAAAAAAGCCTAAATTCCATCGCTGTCCTGCCTTTGAAAAATTTATCGGGAATTTCGACACAGGAATACCTTTCCGACGGGATGACGGAAGCCTTGATTTCTAACCTTGCCCAAATGGAAGCCCTTGAGCGCGTGATATCAAGCACTTCGGTCATGCAATACAAAAATACGACAAAACCTTTGCCGGAAATTGCCAGAGAACTAGGTGTGGATGCGGTCGTGGAGGGATCTGTCATGGTCTCTCAGCAGAGAGTCCGGGTGAATGTGCAGCTGATAGAAGCGCGGACGGATCGGAATATTTGGTCCAATAGCTACGAGAGGGACCTCAGAGATATCCTGGCCTTACAGAGTGAGCTTGCTCGGGCTATTGCCCGTGAGATCAAGATTGTCGTGACCCCGGCCGAACAGGCCCGCCTGGCTCTCACCCGCCCGGTCAATCCGGAGGCTTATCAGCTTGTTCTAAGAGCTCGTTCTTTGTGGAACAAGAGAGCGGAGGAGGATTTGTTGAGGGCAAAGGAGCTTTTCGAACAAGCGATCGAATTGGACCCATCATATGCTCTAGCCCATGCAGGATTGGCCGATGCTTACAATATGTTGGCGAGCTACTATTTTGTTCCTCCGTTAGAAGCATATCCGAAGGCCCAAGAAGCAGCCAATACTGCCTTGGCGTTGGATGAGAACCTTGCCGAAGCCTACACCTCCTTAGCCTGGGTGAAGTATCGATATGAAGGAGATTGGTTTGGTGCTGAGACGGACTACAATTGGGCCATCGGTCTCAATCCCAGTTATGCCATAGCGCATCAATGGTATGGATCTTTGTTGAGAGATATGGGGCGTTTCGATGAGGCTCTGATCGAGTTGGAAAGAGCGCGGGAACTGAATCCGTTTTCCCTTTCCATCAACACTAGCATTGGCTATTTGTTCTATTTTGCGCGTCAATACGACCAAGCAATCGCCCAAGGCCGGAAAGCGCTCCAAATGGATCCCGATTTCCACTGGGCTCATGATGTCATCGCTCTGGCCCATCTTCAAAAAGGGGAATTTGAGGAGGCGCTTGCAGCGTTTCAAAAGGCCGTTTCTTTATCTGAATCGAGTGTCGATTACCAATGTCATCTGGCCCAGGCCTATGTCCAGGCAGGCAAAACAGAGGAAGCCCGGAATGTTCTTGAAGAATTGCTCCAAAAAGAAAAAACCAATCACGTGCCTTTACACGAGATAGCGCTGTTATATAAAGCTTTGGACCAGGGAGCTCAGGCCCTTTCCTTCCTTGAGCGGGCTTCTGACGAACAATCTTTCATTGTGAACGCTTCAAAAATGGACCCTAGATGGGAACGCTTCCGAGAGGACCCCATGTATGCAGATATTTTGGAAGAAATCGGCGTGGAAGATTAGCGTATTTAGATTAAACTATCCTCAAGATAAAAAAATACGATGAATAAGATTTGGATGCTGAATATTCCTGTGGTATAAATCAAATAAGATTTATGTTAAGCAGTGCCTTTTTTTTGATTGTATCTTATGGAGCTGCTGTCGCAGCTACGATTGCCGGCTTTGGAAGCTCGACCCTGTTGATCCCGGTGGCGTTCCTATTCATGGATATCAAGACTGCTGTTTTTGTGGTGGCCGTCTTTCATCTCTTCAATAACGTTTTTAAGATCCGGTTGTTCTGGAAAAGCATAGACTTCAAAATTTTCTTGCTCTTCGGGATCCCGAGCATCCTCATGGCATTCGCGGGAGCTATGCTTATATCCGTTATTCCCCTCGATGTTGTCAAAATCGTTCTGGGCGTATTTTTGATCGTTTATGCCGTCTATTCCTTCATCAAACCGGAGTTTGGGCTGAAAAAATCCAAACCCACAGCAGTTGTCGGAGGCAGCCTATCCGGATTCCTTGCGGGATTGATCGGTTTGGGCGGAGCCATCAGGGGGGCCTTTCTGACAGCCTTCAACCTGCCCAAGGAAATCTATGTGGCTACCTCAGCCATGATTGCGGTCGTGATCGATACAACTAGGATTCCCACATATGTGTTGACTAAAACTGTCCAGGATAATTCTTATTATATTCTTTTACCTTTTCTTTGTGTGATGGCCTATTTCGGAGTGAGGACCGGCAAGGTTCTGCTGCAAAAAATAAACCAGGGTACATTCCGAAGAATCGTCAGCGTCGCCCTGTTCGTCGTCGGCGTCAAAATCCTTTTTTGACAGGAGAGTGATATGGAAAAGAAAAAAATCTCCAAAGAACGATTGGCAAGTCTAAAAGCATTGGCCATTCAGATGAATAAGCAAAATTCCAGTTCCGTTCCGGTGACCCGGGCATTGCTAGATTGTTTCGATGTCGTGATCACACCGGAAGAAAACGAATTTCTGCTGAAAATCGGCACTGATCTGCTGAATTATGAGCAAATATCTTCATTTGCCGAACTTCCTGAGGTATCTTTTCGTCCCTTCCTAAAAACACTATGCGAAAAAGGGCTAATCTGGACGCGCTACACAGAAGAAGAGGAAGAGCTGTATGTGTTGGCCCCGATCCTGTTGGGTTGGTTTGAGGTGTTCCTTTCCGATGGAGCAGATACACCTCAAAAAAGAGAATTTGCCCATCGTGTGGATGATCTTTTTAATTCGTGGGGGAAATTCAATGTTTTTCCGTTCCGGAATCTGTTAAATTATCGCATCCAAAAAAAATCTAGATCACACAGAAGGATTGTCATTCCCCAGGAAACGAACAAAAAGGTCGAAACGGTCCAGGTCGATGTGCATCAACAGATAAAAACTCCTGAAACCAAGATTTATCCGACCCAGAATGTTTATGAACTCCTCGAAAAATACGGGGATAAAAACCAGATTGCGGTGGTCCATTGTTTTTGCCGGCAGTGGCGGAAATTTATGGGTGAGTCCTGCCGGTTTGAACACAGTGACGAATCTTGTATTGTTCTTGGAGGGGGCACAAAGTATGCTGTCAATTACGGAATTGCCCGTTATATCAGCAAGGAAAAGGCCTTGGATATCATCAAAGATGTCCAGAAAAAAGGCGCTATTCATCAGGTCTATCATGAACGGGAGGACCTCGATCTCCCGGAGATCGCCATTTGCAATTGTTGTTGGGATTGCTGTGGGGTCATCGGATCCTATAATCGGGGATTGATCCCGATACGTGTCCGGTCATATTATGTGGCGCAAATTGCGGATGAATCCTTGTGCACAGGGTGTGGCACGTGTATCAAATATTGTCCGGTAAGGGCTGTGTCGGTCATAAACAAAAAATCCCGGATCGATGAGGCAAAATGTATCGGGTGCGGGCAGTGCGAACTTCAATGTCCTGAAAGCGTTATAACACTTGCCTATAAGGAACGAGAAGTGACCCTTCCCCTCGAGAAAAAATCCGAGGCCCGTATCAAAACATAGAGTTATTCGAAAGCTTTTACGGCGTTCACGAGAAAAGTTCTCAGCGGTTCGGCATTGGCTGAATGTCCGGCCCTCTCCACGATGATGAGTTTGGAGTGCGGCAATTTTTTGTGCAGCTTAAAGGCTGTGATCGGAGGACAGATCACATCGTAACGGCCGTTGACGATCGTCATCGGGATGTCTTTCAGCTTATCGGCATTATTCAACAATTGCCCATCTTCCAAGAAACAGTTGTTCGCCATGTAAAAATTTTCGAGAAGGGCAAAATCGTACGGATTCCACTCTTTGAAGATGTCATCTACCACCTTATCTGGAATTTGAAGGACCGCCATTTTGATCTCATACTTGGCCCAGGCCAAAGCGTATTTCTGCCTTGTGGCTGGATCGGAACTCTGGATTTTTTCCAGCAGTTGTGTCGGATAGTTCTTTTGTTCGGGATTATTGATGTGTTGGAGAAGTTTTTCATAGTTTTCTGGGAAATATCTAGCTGTCTCCCCGTGATAAAAATGATCGATTTCCGATTTTGTGGCTGTGAATACGCCACGCAATACCATACCGGATACATTTTGGGGATATGTTTCTGCATAGGCGAGTGCTAGAGTGGATCCCCAGGATCCTCCGAACAATAATACTTTACCGAGGCCGAGATTTTGTCGCAACTTTTCGATATCCTCAACCAGGTACTGAATCGTGTTTTCTTTGATTTCAGCATAGGGTTTGCTTTGTCCGGCCCCTCTCTGGTCATGGAGAATGATGTGAAATTTTTTCGGATTAAAGAACCGGAACATTTCTGGAGAACATCCACCACCCGGTCCCCCATGGATTACCATCACAGGCTTTCCTTCCGGATTCCCTCCCAACTGGTAAAAGATTTTATGAAGCTGCGAAACCTGGAGATAATCGGTTTTGTATGGTTCCAAAGGAGGCCACAATTTTGGGCTGGCCTCGCAGTTGGTACCACACAGGAAACACAAAAAAGGAATTATGAATATCAAGAATTTTGTTCTTCCCATGTTTTCCTCCATGACATATGATATCTTATAGTCCGCATTCTTTACAATTTATTAAAATTGAGTAAACACTTGTTTTTCCCCAGGCGTAATTAACTAATAAGAATAGTAATGCCTGGAGGAAGTTTATGCGTTTAAACACAGTAGTGATTCTGTTTATTCTTCTTTTTCTATGTCTTTTTTGTGGCAAAGGCGATCAAGTCGCATCGGCAGATAAAGATGTTCCTGGAGAGCCCACGGAAAAGCAGGTGTCAACAGGTGTTGTCGAAGTGATAAATGGAGTGAAACACGTCCACAACACAGCGCCGATGTGGGGAGAGGATCCCGAAGTCCGGTTGGAGCTTGTTCGCAAATTTGGGCAATTCTACAAACCGTTCGATCTCTCACTTGATTCAAATGGGAATGTCTATGTGGCGGACTCTGGGAATCACCGCATCCAGAAGTATTCTCCGGATGGGGAATTATTAGCGTCGTATGGCAGAAAAGGTCAGGGGCCGGGGGAGTTCCAAATAATGGGCGGCATTGCCGTAGATAATGAAGGCCGGATGTTTGTTACAGACAGATCGACAAGCCGTCTAAAAGTTCTCTCGCCCCAAGGGGACGAGTTGAAGAATCTATCCACATTAAAGGTAACAGGCGAAATAGCCCTTTTGAGCACAGGTGAATCTGTTTTATCCAAAGGCCTTTTTTTCAGCGCAGCATCCACGCCAGGCTTGATTCTGATTGTTGGTGGAGATGGAAAACTGCTCAGGACAGCCGGGCAGCTGGAGCTATACGAAGATTGGGATTCTTATCGGTATTTCAATCGCACCTCGTTTGCGATCGATAAAGAAGATAACCTTTACCTGGCCTATGCGACCCGGAATAAAATAGAGAAATATACGCCAGAAGGGACTCTGTGTATGACAATAGACCGGCCTCTCAATTATAAGATTTCAGAGAAAATCGAGAAAGTTAAACGGCAAGTTGGCCCCAGAGAGATCGAACTTCCTCAATTGAATTTTGTGTCCAAAAGCATTGCAATCGATGAGAAAAACAGAATCTGGGTATTGAGCTTTGACCGTCAGTTGACTTTCGAGGAGCTCCCGGTCACCATCAATTTTGCCGATGCCGAGGGACAGCTGGAAGCCACAGATACCTTAAAAACCAGCGAGAGTTCCCAAACCGATGCCTTTGTGTTCCATGTGTTCGAAAAAAACGGCGAATTCCTGGGAGAAATTCCTTTCACGCATTTTGCAGACAATGTGAAGATTTTCGGCGACCGGCTTTACATCCTCGAAAAAGATAATGAAATGTGTGTGTATGAATACCGCATCTTAATGGAACGCCGTTTCTGACAATTTCATGGACGTCACGGCCTTGATAACGTCCAAGCACGGATGGAAATGGAGTGATGTATTTATGACATGGGGATGAATCTTGAGTTTCTACAATCTCCATAGGTAGGAGGCTTTGAAGAAAAAACCCCGCCTCGTTTCCAGGAAGTTATCCGAAGGCCTGTAATCCCCTTGCTCCCATTTAATTTTTTCGTACAGGGAACCATAACCGATATGGATAACGGTTCCAGGGATGTAAGTGAATGAGGCGAGAAAGTCGGTCATCAGTTGTTTCCGGAAGGAATTGTATTCCACGATAGCCCGGAAAAAAAGATACTTGTTCACTTGGAAAGTGTTCTTGCTGCGGATGATCGTGTAGTCAAATTCTTTTTTGGAATCCGCTTGCCGGGTAAAATCCGAATAGAGCATACTGAGTTCCAGATGAAGCTGTCCCAGAGGCAAAAAAGTTATGGATGCCATAACATCGTTTCCTTTTCCCTGATAGGGATCCTCGACATAGCGGAGTTTATTTCCATAGTTGTAGTTCAGGCTGAGAAAAAGCTGTTTTGTGATTTGGCTCGACCCGATAAACCTGGCCCGGCTTGTGCTGAACCGTTCTTTTTGCCAAACCTCGGTTGAGTAACGGTACCCGAACAAGATTGTCGTGCTTTTTGGGAGAAGGAATCTCAGGTCCAACGAGTTGTCCGTTTCGTAAAGGCCGCCGGATTTATCATGGATCTGGCTGCTGTGGATCACAGGATCGATCCTCTTGATAACGCTGGATTTGGGATAGAACATGCGCATGATTCCGGAGCGGAACCGGGTGATTCCTGTACGGGTGACATATCCTGTTTCAGTGCGAAAATCTTCTGCCAAGTCCTGGAGTCCCAGCATGATGATCCAATTCCGGGTGTTATAGAAATAGTGAAGGCCTAAAGCGTGCCCATCCTTTCGAGATGATTTTGTGTCTTGTTTGCTCGAGGACAGGAAGCCGTGGTAGCCGAAGATGCTGGACTTGCTTATTCTCATCTGCCCATCCAACCCAAAAACTCGGTTGTGTCCGTTCTCCCGTTCTCGCCCGGTATAGAATCCTCCGATGAAGCTATCGTTAGCCAAAGTCCGTTTATAACGGAAGATGCCGAAATGTGCATAATCAGCGGGGTCATCGTCAGGCAGTTTATCCATGGCATAGATAGCTGCCACCGTATTTTTGGCTCCGATTTTTCCGTTGAGTTTTGCACCCAATAACGGCTCGACGATCGTCCTAGTGTGCACCACAGCCTGGAGGGGATCTCTGCTGTGATTTCCCCCGAAATGGAATTTCTCCAATCCTTCGAGGAAAAAAGGACGCTTTTCTGGAAAAAACAGAGCATATCTTTGGTTAAAATCCACCTGTCCAGCATCAGCCTCCACCTGATTAAAATCGGGATTGACAGTTCCATCGAAGATAAGACGGGATGTGATTCCATACTTGGCTGTCAAACTGAGATCCCCGACACCTTTGCCAGATATCAATCTTCCTTCTTCTAATTCACTTTGCTGGCTGTAAGTCGTCGCAGGAAGAACCTCGAGCAAAGTGTAGTGCTTGATCTCTTCGAACAGAAGGGTAACCGTTTGGGTGAAAAAATTCGGGCCTTGTGCCGGATCCAGAGGAGGGTAAGTCCCTAGTTCCGTGTGGCGGCTGATCTTTCGTTCAAAAATCACAGCCATTTCCACCGGATCCCTGTTGGAAAATCGGATGCTTTTAAACGGAATTCGGATTTCGACCGTGTAACCCTCTTGGTTGATTTCTCCCTCGCTGAACCACACCATGTCCACGTTGAAATCTTCTTGATTCCCTTCTGCCGTAGCGTCCCCCTGTGCACCTATCGGATTGCAGTAGAATACGTAAAGGGATTGTTGGTCGTTGAAAGAATCCAGATTCACACACACCCAATCGTCGGGATCGATGTTGTCACGGCTTGTGACCGATGATTTGATTTTATCTGGCTCACTGTCATAACACCGAAAAGCCACATAAAAATTCTCCTGATCATAGGCATAATAAACTTCTGTTTTTTCGGTCATGTCCTTGCCATAGTCGGGGACCCAAGTCTTAAATCCTGATACTTGGGGTGCTTTCTGCCAGACTGAGTCATCGAGCTTCCCGTCAATAACAGGAGGATTTTCGGTTTTGTATGGGCGAAGAGACGCGTGTTTTTCTTGTGCCATGCAGGTCAGACTGGGCAAGAATATCGTTAATATCAAAATCAAGGGATGTATTTTTTTAAGTGCTCTTAACATGGCAATCTCTTTTCATTACGAGCTAAAAGACAAAAGGTTATACCATAATGGTAATTTTTCCGTCAAATCGAAATGAAAAAGGAACATTTTGTCCTATTTTTCGTATCTATTTTTGTGGGAGGCGTTCATGCTAAGAAATTATCTGAAAATTGCTCTGAGGAATATTCTGAGGAACAAAGCCTTTTCCTTCATCAATATCAGCGGATTGGCCATTGGGATGGCCTGTTGTGTTCTTCTCCTACTATTCATTCAAGATGAGTTGACTTATGACAGTTACCAAGAAAGAAAGGGGTCGAGTCTCAACATTTGACATTTATAAATAATCCTCTGTATTAATCATCAATGAATTTTCTAAAATGTCAAATGTTGAGACTCGACCCCTTTCTTTCCCCAAAAGCACCATCTATCACGGAAATAGAGGTGCTTACAATCAAGATGGAACATTTGAGTAGGGGAATTCGTATATTTTATCTGGAGGCATCATGTTACGCAATTATCTAAAAACCGCGCTCAGGAATCTTTGGAAGAGAAAAAGCTTTTCTTTTATCAACATCGTGGGTCTGGCCATAGGAATGGCCGTGAGTTTTTTGATTCTCCTTTATGTCTTGAACGAAGTCACCTACGACAAATTTCATGAAAATTATGACAACATCTATCGTGTTGCGACCAAGATAGACGCCCAGGGCCGACACTTTGAAATCGTCAGTGTCCCAGCACCTTTAGGCCCGGCTCTTGTCGATCAATTCCCGGAGGTTTCCCAGGCTGCTCGACTCAATAATTTTGGGACAAGAATCGTTTCGTATGAGGAAAAATTGTATGAGGAATCCCGCATTTTTCATGCAGATCCGGATCTTTTTGATGTCTTCACCATCCATATTATAAGAGGAAATCCAGAATCCTGGCTCCAAGCCCCGTTCCAGCTGGTCATCACCGAAAAGATGGCCGAAAAATATTTCGGCGATGAAAATCCCTTAGGCAAGATGGTCAAACTGGACAACAATTACACCTACACCATATCAGGTGTCGTTAAGGAAATGCCCGAAAATTCTCATTTCAAATTCAACATGATCGGTTCGCTTGCCTCTCTTGAGCAAATACGGGGAGACTTGAACTTGTGGATGGGATTCAATTACAAAACTTACATTGTATTGGAAGGCAATCCTTCGATAGATGAGATCACAAAAAAATATAACGACCTTCTGATGTCCAACATACCTGAGCAGTTCAAACAGTTGGGGGCAGAAGTGGAAATATTCCTTCAACCTATGGGTAGCATCCACCTGCATTCTCAGCTGGAAGGGGAGTTGGAACCTCCAGGGAATCTGGCTTTTATCCGCATTCTCCTAACCATCGCCCTTTTTATCCTTCTGATCGCCTGCATCAATTTTATGAATCTCTCCACAGCCCAATCCTCCCGCCGGGCTAGGGAAGTGGGGATGCGGAAAGTCCTCGGGGCCCACCGCGGCAAACTGATCGGACAGTTCCTCGGAGAATCCATGCTCCTGAGCTTTGTAAGCCTGGTCATCGCCATCATCCTCATCTATGTTTTGCTTCCCGTGTTCAATCAACTGGTCAGTAAAGACCTGGTTTTTAATCCTACGCAAAACGGTATCATTCCGCTGGGACTTGTCGGCATTACTGTTTTGGTCGGATTCCTTGCCGGAGCTTATCCGGCTTTTTTCCTCTCTGCCTTCGTTCCTTTGGAGGTGCTAAAATCCCGATTCAAGGCGGGGAAGGGACACCGCTTCTTCCGCAATGGTTTGGTCAGTCTTCAGTACGTCATTTCCATTACCCTGATAATCAGCACGTTCGTTATTTTTTACCAGCTCCACCATGTCAAAAACCGCGATTTGGGTTTCAACAAGGAACAGGTCGCTGTCATTTCTTTGAGGGGACAGGTGAGTCAGAAGCATGATGTTTTTAAAAATGAAATTCTTCGTCTCCCTGGAGTTGTCAAAGCTGCCTGTTCTTCTACCGTGCCCAGCCGGGGCCGCAGCGAAACCATGTTTTCTTTCGAGGGCATCGACCAGAAAAAACAGGTTTTCCCGATCATGGAAATTGATGCCGATTATCTGGAAACTATGGGCATGGAACTGATCGCCGGGAGAAATTTCTCCCTAGATCATCCAAGCGACAATAAAGCCATGATCCTGAATGAGATCCTAGTCAAACATCTGGGATGGGAGGATCCCCTCGGAAAAACCGTGTCTATGACTGATTTGGCTGATTCAGATAGGCCTGAAAAGGGTTTTGTCGAGGTCCCGTACACGGTCATCGGGGTGGTCAGAGATTTTCACTTCGAGTCGCTCCATGAAAATATCCGGGGGCATCTGATGAAAATGTCAGGACAAGTGAACAGGATTTCGGTGAAGCTCCGCCCGGGAAATATTGCCGGAACTCTCCAGTCGATCGAAAACATATGGCGCGAGCTGGAATCTTCGCATCCGTTTCCGTATGTCTTTTTGGATGATTCTTTCGACCGCCTTTATCGTTCCGAGCAGCGCATGGGACAGATTTTTACCTCCTTCACATTGATGGCCATCTTCATCTCCTGTTTAGGCCTTTTCGGGCTGGCTTCCTTCACTGCCGATCAGCGGACCAAAGAAATCGGCATCCGGAAGGTGCTGGGGGCTTCAGTTTCAAATGTAGTGGTGCTCCTGTCCAGAGATTTCACGAAATGGGTGATTTTGGCCAATGTTGTGGCCTGGCCGGTAGCTTATCTTGTGATGAACAAGTGGCTCCAGAATTTTGCTTATCGCATTAGTTTGGGAGTCTGGATGTTCATCCTATCGGGTGTCATTGCCTTGATCATTGCTCTTCTTACAGTCAGTACAAAGGCCCTCAAGGCTGCGGTGGCCAATCCTGCCGATTCCCTCCGATATGAATAAGGGAAATCGCGATAGTATATAGAAATCCCTCCTGTTGACTAGGTTATTTCTTGTGTGATAGTCTTTACAATTCTTTATGACATATTTACTGTGAATTTGTAATCCATGGCAAAACTAAGTGTACTTATCCCAGTTTACAATGAGGCAAACACTGTTCTTTCGCTTTTGGACAAGGTGAAATCTGCCAGAATAGATATAGATAAGGAAATCTTGATCGGAGATGATTGTTCATCAGACGGAACAAGGGACCTGCTTTCACGGCTTCCTGAAGATCCAACCGTGAAAATCTTTTTTCTCGAGAAAAATGTTGGTCGAGGCGGAGTTATCAAGCACCTCTGGACTAAGTTAAGCGGTGATTTTGTCATTCACCAGGACGCTGATCTCGAATATAATCCTTCTGAGTATCAATCCTTATTGGCTCCGATTCTCAGTGATAATGCTGATATTGTCTATGGAAGCCGTTTTAGAGGGACTATTCGAAAAATGAGAAATCTGAACATGTTGGGAAACAGGATCATGACAATGATGTGCAGGTTTTTGTATGGCCTCGATGTTTCCGACCTCATGACCTGTTACAAGGTCTACAAGGCCTCCCTTATCGAAAATCTTAATATCCATTCCAACGGTTTCGATTTCGAGGCGGAGTTTACAGCCCGCCTGGCACAACAGGATGCAAAAATTGTTGAGGTACCTATCAGTTTCGTCGGCCGAACATTCGAGGAAGGCAAAAAAATACGCGCATTCGATGCCATCCGCGTGATCCGCAAACTCATAAGCTGCAGAATTAAAAAAGACTGATGAAAAACAAAATGAGGGACGAAAAATGAGAGGCGTCATTCTTGCCGCGGGACGAGGAACACGCATATATCCCCTCTCTAATGAATTCCCCAAACCGATTTTGCCTGTATGCAATCGGCCGCTCGTCGAATACCAGATCGAGATAATGAATGACTGTGGAATTTCGGAGGTTTATGTCGTGATCAGTGGCAAAACCGGATCGACAATTGCAGAAACTTTGGGCGATGGAACCCGATACGGGATGGAATTCCGGTATGTCGAGCAAAAAGAGCCTTTGGGCACGGCTCATGCCTTAGGTATCCTTGAGAATTTAATCGATTCCCCGATCCTCGTTTTTTTGGGAGATATATATCTAGTCATGGATGATTTGCGACCTCTGGTAGAAGAGGTGATGTCCAGAAAGGTTAATGCCATCTTGGTAAGCAAAATTGAAGAAAATCCCATGATGATCATGCGAAATTTTTCCATTCATGAGGATGGCCAGGGGCGGGTTACAAAAGTGGTCGAAAAGCCACAAAACCCGACCAATCGCTTGAAGGGATGTGGTGTTTACGTCTTCGACCAGAACGTGTTCGATGCGGTGCGTCGCACCCCGCGTACGGCGATGCGCAACGAGTACGAAATCACTGACAGCATTCAAGTCATGATTGATGACGGATTCGTCGTATCCCACCGATCCGTCGTGAGTTTTGATCTAAACTTAACCTTTCCTCACGAACTCCTGGCGCTAAATCTTATGGAATTAAAGAGACTGCAACTTAAAAATATCATAGGCAAGAATGCCCGGATTCCTTCAGGAGCATCTCTCGAGAATGTCGTTGTCGGGGAGGAGTCTATCGTGAAATATCCGATAATGATAAAAAACAGCATCGTTTTTCCGGGTGTGGTTGTCAGCTCTGAAACCGATATAGAAAATTCAATAATCCTAAAATCGGATTTCATTCAATGTGATCCAGAGAAATTGAAATGAAAGAGTTATTACGGCATGCTCTCGTAACAGGCGGCGCAGGATTCATCGGATCCTGTTTGGTGCATAAGTTGTTCGATCTAGGAGTCCGGGTCAGTGTTTTGGACAATTTATCGACAGGCATACGCAGATCGGTTGATCCTCGTGCGCGTTTTGTGAAAGGAGATGTCCGATGTCCCGATGATGTCAAATCGGCACTCAAAGACGTCGACTGCGTTTTTCATCTGGCAGCACAGGTAACGATTCGCGGTAGCTTGCAAAGATTCTATGATGATGTGGATAACAACCTGATGGGCACGCTTAATCTTCTCAGATACCTTGATCCCGATGTCGTACGCCACTTCATGCTGGCTTCCTCCATGGCTGTTTACTCCGACTCTCTTACCCCGAAGCCAATTCCGGAGACTTCTCCCAAGGAGCCCATTTCTCCCTACGGAGTCAGCAAATTGGCGGCAGAACGCATTTGTCAACAGGTGCTCGACCTGAAAAATATCCCCTTTTATGCTTTACGGTATTTCAACACTTACGGTCCCGGTCAGTCATTCACGCCTTATGTAGGAGTAATGACGATATTTATTACCCGTTTGTTGAATGGGGATAACCCAATCATTTTTGGTGACGGCGAACAAAAACGTGATTTTGTGCATGTCGATGACATTGTTGAAGGAACCATAAGATCACTTATTGGCCCACCTGGTTTTTATAATCTCGGTACGGGTCGGGCAACATCAGTCCTCGAATTGGCCAACATCTTGATTGAAAAAATTCGTCCCGGTGCTCATCCCCATTTCACTCCAGCCCAACCCGGTGAGCTGCGTTTCTCAGTTGCGGATATCAGCGCAGCATCGACGAATTTGGGTTATTCCCCCGAACGGTCTCTTCATGCGGAGATCGATTCTGTGATAAGCAGTTTAACGGGTACGTCCCATGATCATGAGCTATAGAAAGAAAACAATCACAACAGGTGTTGCGGCGGGCATTTTTATTGTTGTTCTCTTTAGTCATTTTGTGAGCAAGAATATCACTTCTGGAGATTCCGCTTACTCCATACATACCGCCATGAGCATTATCAGGGACGGCAACATCGATTTAGATGAATATGAGGAAGTCATCAAGGCAAGAACGAACCACCTCTATACGGTGAAACAGCTGAATGGGCATTACTATTATGCCTATCCAGTGGGTGCTCCTGTGTTGTCTATTCCGATTGTTTTTTTGGTGAATAAAGTTTTGCCGACTCTACTAGACTCGTTCCCTTCTGTCGAAAAATATGTAAGGAATCGTGTGAATCTCCAATCGGGACCTATCGTTCCTGAATCGATTCATAGTCTGATCGAGGTCTTTATCGCTTCCATTTGGATTGCCCTTACGGCAATATGTCTCTATTTTGTTGCGAAAAACTTGGTGGGCGCGAAAACCGCTTTATTGGTCGTTTTTATTTTTGCCTTTTGTACAGGCGCCTGGTCCAGTGCAAGCCGGGCATTATTTCCGCATGGACCGTCTATGTTCATGCTGGCATTGACTCTTCTGATAATAATCCGGTCGGACAAAAAGCCGCATTTGATTTGGTTAGCCAGCATTCCGCTCGCTCTATCTTATATCATTCGGCCGACGAATATCATATCCGTTATCGTTTTCACAGTTTTTGTCTTTTTTCGTTATCGAAAGTTTTTTTTGCCATATATTTCGGGACTATTCATTCCCCTAGGAATGCATTTTATTTTTAGTTATATAACCTATGGGGCCCTGATTCCCCCCACATATATGAGTCAAGGCTTCATGCCCGGTCCAAACTTTGCAGAAGGATTATTGGGTGTGTTGTTCAGCCCATCTCGTGGTTTATTCATATTTTCCCCGATTTTTCTATTTATTTTTTTGGGGATATTTTTAAAGATAAAAAAAAATCAATTTCTCACTCATGACAAATACGTGCTCGCAATCCTTTTTTTTCACTGGCTGATGATCGGGACCTTTCCCAGGTGGTGGGCAGGATGGTCATTCGGTCCGCGTTATTTTTCCGACGTCATCCCTTTCCTTATCTACTTTATGTTACCAGCGCTTAAACTGCCAAAAACACTAAAGGGTGTGAAAAACTGGGCCTATAAAAGCATGTTTGCGGGTTTTGTTATATTTGGCTTTTTTGTTCATTTTAGGGGAGCCATGCATAGAGATGTTCTCTATTGGAATGAATCCCCTGTCAGCGTTGATTTAGCGCTCGAAAGGCTGTGGGATTGGAATGATATGCAATTTTTAAGGGGATTTGTAAATGAGCATGCTGATTTCAGCTTCAAGGCGAAAATAGAGAAGATATCTTTTTCTGATGCCGACGATCTCCGATTTTTGATACGTGTTTCCAATACGGGGACGTACAAATGGAAAAGAAAAACAAACGAAGTTCTTCGTGTCGGATGTCGAATTTTTAAAACCTGGGATGATGATGCATTCCCTGATCTGGAACTCAGGGAAGAACTTCCCAGAGATGTCATAAAGAAGGGAGATTCATTCGATACAGTCTTTGTCATAAAGAAGGAGTCTTTAGATAGAGGTATGTATAAGATTGAAATTGATCTGGTCAGAGAAAATATATTTTGGTTTACAGCTATCGGATCTCAATCTTTGATCGATTATTTTGTCATCTTGTGAAGGTTAAAAATGGAGGACACGGTTGACCAATAAAACCTTACGATGTTGGTGTGGGAATAAAACATTGACTCCTTTTTCGCCTGATTACCTGAGGTGTTCAGCCTGTGAGACACTGATTATGGATAGACTGGCCGAAGTTCGGTCAGAGCGGATCAGTGATGATGAAGAAGATTTTTATGGCAGGAACTATTGGTTTGCCCATCAGGAAAAAGATCTCAATTACCCTAATATTTTGGAGCGTGCCCAGGATGATTTGGCAGGTCGATGTGCCCATTGGTTGGACATACTCCTTCAATACAAACTGCCACCTGGGAAGGTTCTGGAAGTGGGGTGTGCTCATGGAGGATTTGTAGCCCTGCTCCAATGGGCTGGTTTTGAAGCCGCCGGTCTAGAACTGAGTCCATGGGTGGTAAAAAATGCTCAGGAAACTTTCGGAGTTCCGGTATTCCAAGGGCCGGTGGAAGATCAAAAAATAGAATCGGATTCTCTTGATGTAATTGTTATGATGGATGTTTTAGAACATTTCCCCGACCCCCTGGAAACTCTCCGCCATTGTTTAAATTTGCTCAAAAGAGAGGGTTTCGTCTTCATCCAAACCCCACGGTATCCTGAAGGGAGTTCATACGAAGAATTGGTGGATCAGAAGAATCCTTTCATAGAGCAGTTGAAGAGCAATGAACACCAATTTTTGTTCAGCGAAAATTCTATCCGTGAGTTTTTCTCGCGTTTGGGATGCGAATTTGTCACATTTGTGCCTGCGGTTTTTTCTCATTACGATATGTCTCTGCTTGCCGGTCGAAAGAAATCAAGAAAACGTTCTTACAAAAATATCCAGAATACATTACTCAAATCACCGGATGGGCGGCTGATTCAGGCATTCCTCCGATTGAAGAGCTTTAACCAAGAATTGAGAAGTGAATTTGACCAATCGGAGATGGACCGGAAGACTCGATTGACCCAGATCAAAGAATTGACGAGGCTGTTGAAAGAAAGCGAGAAAGGCAGAGAGGCTAGGAAGGATCAAATCGATAAATTGGCAGCCAGATTCAAAGAAGCGGAATCGGACCGGAAAGCTCGTTTGGTTCAGATTAGAAAGTTGACGCAACTTCTCGAAAAAAGTGAGCA
>RCNB010000100.1_pt1 | contig 59059 bp, 50 predicted proteins | sample 2041321 | NCBI WGS metagenome assembly RCNB01 (sample SAMN09708232, study PRJNA481090) | Marine sediment metagenome, whole genome shotgun sequencing project.
CCCAACCACCAGACAAGTGGCTTCCCGACCGACTGTGTTTCCTGCCATACTACCAATCCCGGATGGTCACCGGCCAACATCGACCACGACTTTTTCCCGTTGACACAGGGGCATAACGTCCAGGACTGTACCCAGTGCCATACCACGGGGAACTATGCCGATGCCTCGCCGGATTGTGTGTCCTGCCATCAAAATGATTACAATCAAACCAATGATCCTAACCACCAAGCAGCAAATTTCCCTACTGATTGTGTGGCATGCCATTCAACCAACCCAGGATGGACACCGGCAGAATTTGACCATGATGGACAATTTTTCCCCATTTATACTGGCAAACACAGGCAAGGAGAAGTATGGGACACTTGTGTGGAATGCCATGCCAATCCCAATAACTATGCTGATTTCACCTGTCTTACCTGTCACGGGCGGGGACAAACCGATGATGACCATAGCGAAGTCAATGGTTATGTGTATGAGAGTATGGCCTGTCTTCAATGCCATCCAGATGGCAATAATTAAGGCTTTTTGGAAAGTGTTCGACTAATATTTGGTAATACAATTCTAGGAGATTACCGGAAATTTCCGTTTTTTAAAATAGGCCAGGCTGCTGATAATAATTATCGAAACTACAACGACATAAACCCAGTTAGGAATCGGTACAGGATCTCCTGTTGCATATGAATGTAGGCCTGAAAGATAGTAGTTTACTCCATAGTAGGTCATGATTACCGAGCCCAAACCAAAAATGGTGGCCAAATTATAGGCAAACAAGCCTGTCAATTTTGGAATGATCCGCATATGTAGAATAAAGGCATAAACCAATATGGTCACCAAGGCCCAGGTTTCCTTGGCATCCCATCCCCAATATCTGCCCCAGGACTCATTCGCCCAGACGCCCCCTAGATAGGTGCCGACGCTGACCATAAAAAGACCTCCAACCAATGTAAGTTCACTGATATAGGTCATTTCTTGAACAATCCTTTTAATTCTTGCCTTGTTCGATTCTTTCAAGAAAATCATCAAAATTAGATTAATCAGTCCAATTATGGCACCCAACATCAAAAAGCCATAGCTCCCTGCTTCCAGCGAAACGTGAATGGTAAGCCAATACGATTTAAGGACCGGTACTAACGGTGTTATCTCCGGGTCAAGAAAACTTAGGGTAGAAACAAACAATATCGTGGCGGCCAGCACCATGGTAGCTGCCAAACCTCCAAAGGATTTTCTGGTAAACAATACCCCTGCCAAGGTCGATGTCCAAGCAATATAGATCATAGATTCATAGCCATTGCTCCAGGGCGCCCTTCCTGAAACATACCAACGAAGGCCTAACCCGATCGTGTGGAGTACAAAGCCAAGAACGACTAATGAAAATAGTACGACATACACTTTTTTTAAGTTCACAGTTGGTTTAAAAACAGACAGGAACAAAAAGAACAACAAAGTCAATCCCAATAAAATATAGAACCCTGCCAAGCGCGTAAAGACATTCATCTTGTTCAGTAGTATCTCAGAATTAATCTTTGAAGATGAAGGCAATATTTCACCCCCGTTGGCATTTTGGTACTCCTTTAATTCTTCCAGCAGATTATCGGCTTGTGCATAATTTTTGGTAGTACCGGCCTCGCGCAGGGCAGTCGCATAGGCCCTAAAAAATTTATCCGCTACGCTCTCTTCGTGGTTATGACCATCATTGGGGCCATGATTATGCGCAGCATTGGAAACCCAGGTATTGTTAGGGTCAGCAGGATTGGGAACTATTTTCAGCAGGATACCCGAAAACGCCATACTAAGAATGTTGACCTTTTCATCAATCTTCAACAGCTCCTTTTCAAAAACCCCTCTATCTATGGGTTCCAGGCCATAAACCCGACGAACTTCTTCCCGAAGCTTGTAGTCCCCGTTCGTAGCAAAAAAGTCTTTATAGGCCGCATAATCACCCCCAACGCTTAATTTCTTATGGATATCTTTATGCTTCTCCAGTTTTATGATTGGGGCATCATACCATTCCTGCTTACTTGCAAAAAGGCTTAAAAGAATTTGATCAGCGGTCAGCCCATACATACTTTCCTTTCTTGCGAGCTTTCGCATAATCTCGCGCGATAGGGTATGCATCGGTTTCATTCTGCCCTTGAAATCCTGGACCACCAGCTTGCTGAATTCATTTGCATGATCAATGCCGACAGCATGTTCAATAAATATCTCATTTTGGGTTTCTTGGGCCAAGGAAACTGTTGACACAAACAAAAGAAATATGAAGGTGGAGCTTTTTGCCCTTAACTTTTTAATCTTTTGGGTGACCTGATAAAACCGGGTATTTTTGCTAAAAAATGTCCAGATCATGCCCAAAGTCAAAAGGGCGTACCCCAGATAGGACACCCAAGTGCCCCAAAAATCATTATTTACACTCAAATAGGTCCCTTTTTCATCCTTATCAAAAGACGATTGGAAGAACCGGTACCCGTCGTAATCGAGTATGTTGTTCATGAAAATGCGGTAATCCATGTTCACGTCGTTCTTATCATCGATCAAGGTAACCTCACTGGCATAGGAAGAGGCGCTATTGGTACCAGGATACTTATCGAGTATAAATTCGTTTAATTTAACACGAAAAGGCACGGTGATTTCTTTGGAACCATAGGAAATTGATAAATCGAGCTTGTCGAAGTTTAGGACTTCAGGTCTACCTGGCATACCCCTACTACCATAAACAATAGTTTCTCTTGCATTTCCATTGACGGAGACGTCTAATAACACTGCCGTTAAACTCTCATTCTTCACTTTTGGATCTTCGGACTCGATGCGAACTTTGCCACTTTTATTAAAATTGGAAAAAACAACATTGTTCACCCCATCGGAATACAAGGATCGTAAAAGTAACGGACTATATTTTTCGGAAGGATAAATCGTATCCTTCTTCTGCGTGGCCATTACGGTTTGAGTTAATGTTCTATTGGAAGCGAAAAGCAAGGAATCGTTTCTATAGCCAATATTGATAGCATCGGGCAATTGGGCATCCTTGAAATTGTAGATAAGTTTCCTTATACGTTTGGTCTGACCTTGGCTGATAAAATACTCATCCCTTCCATTGGCACCCGCTACGACTATTTGCAAGGTGGGTTTACCATCGATACTTTCGCTTAAAATCTGCTTCGGATTGGGGATAAAGTCCTTCACTCGAATATCGATAAGATCTTCCCCTATCAAATAGGATTCATGCAAATTGTTATTGCCCAAAGAAGCAAAAAGCACGGGCTCGTCAAAGTTATACGTCTGGCCACCTTTGGTTACATCGAACTTCAAATACGAATTGGAGGAAAGAAAACTATTGGCCGCATCGTTTTCCCTGATGTGCATAACGCCCTCAAAACCGAAATATCGCGTGATTCCGGCACCTATCAATATGATGATAATAGCCCCGTGAAACAGCAATAACGGCCATTTCTTTTGTGGTATCATCCGAAACTTAAAAATGTTCACTACAATGGTAATACCAAAAAAGAGAAGCAGAAGCTCGAACCACCAGGATTTAAAAATCACCTTTTGAGCCGCACTTGTCCCAAAATCATTTTCAACAAAAGTGGCGATGCCAATGGAAGCTGCAAATAACAATAAATATATTCCGGCGGCTCTGGTATTAAATAAAGGAGCCAAGTATTTGCCACTTCTGGCAAGTATGTTCTTCATATTTAAGGATTGTGGGCAATCCAAATTTAAACCAATTATTTTAAAGTTTTGTGAACTAGGGGGTATCGCGTAAAATTGAAGTTTTATGACCTATTCAAGAGAAGTTTAAGGAACGGAATGGAGAAGGATGGCCTCCTCCCAAAAAAACGTTCGTTTTACAGGACACTATCAATAATTTATTTTTAAACTTCTGTTAAACAAATCTATCGAAGCTGGGATTTTTGTAAATTTACATTACAAATGAAGGAACCATTTCACAAATTAGCTTCTATTTCAATGGCACTGATAGTATTGTTCTCCACAATGTCCTTGTCTGTGGATATGCATTATTGTGGCGACCATTTGGTAGATTTCAGTCTTTCTGAGAAGGTGGATACCTGCATGATGAAAGCAGAAATGTCCAGATCATCAAGCGAATGTGCTGTGGTGGATATGGAAATGGATTGCTGTTCTGACGTAGAAATTATTATTGAAGGTCGGGACGACCTGAAAATTTCACTGGACCAGCTCACTTTCGACCAACAACTACTCGTTGCCTCCTTCGTCTATTCTTATATAAACCTTTTTGAAGGGCTTGACGAAAAGGCGGCACCTTTTAAAGAATATTCCCCCCCTACGCTGATACGGGATATCCAGATCCTAGATCAGACGTTCCTCATTTGATTTTTAGACTTTAGAAAACAAGCCCTACGGCCATCGCTGTTATTGGGCTAAACTTGTTGTTTATTGGTTTTTGGCCAACACGATTTCTAAATGTTTAATAATCAATACATATGCTTAACAAAGGCATTAAATATCTTATCGAGAATAAACTAGTAGCAGTACTGATGCTCCTACTGTTTGTGGGATGGGGTACCGTCAATGCACCGTTTAATTGGAACACGGGCTTTTTGCCTAGCGACCCCGTTGCCGTAGATGCCATCCCCGATATTGGCGAGAACCAGCAAATTGTCTTTACCAAATGGATGGGGAGATCGCCACAGGATATCGAAGATCAGATTTCCTATCCGTTAACAACTTCATTATTGGGTATCCCCGGAGTTAGGACGATACGAAGTTCCTCCATGTTCGGTTTTTCCAGTATCTACATCATTTTTGAGGAGGACGTGGAATTCTATTGGAGCCGTAGCCGTATCCTTGAAAAATTGAATTCCCTTCCAAGTAATCTGTTGCCGGAGGGCGTGAATCCCGCTTTAGGCCCCGATGCTACTGGCTTGGGACAAATTTTCTGGTACACCTTGGAAGGAAGGGACGAAGAAGGAAACGTTACGGGCGGTTGGGATTTACAGGAACTGCGCAGCATTCAGGACTACTATGTAAAATATGCCCTGTCCGCTGCAAGCGGTGTTTCCGAGGTAGCTTCCATTGGGGGCTATGTTCAAGAATATCAAATCGACGTAGACCCCGAATTGATGAAGCAGTATGACATTGGTTTACAACAGGTGGTGAACGCGGTCAAACAGAGCAATCGGGATATTGGCGCACAGACCTTAGAAATCAATCAGGCCGAATATCTGGTAAGGGGCTTGGGTTATGTGAAATCTTTAGAGGACATTAAAAATGCCGTTGTAACCTCTGAGAATTATACCTCTATCCGAGTAAAGGATATTGCCAATGTTTCGCTCGGCCCCGCCGTGCGCCGTGGTATTCTTGATAAAGAAGGTGCTGAAGTAGTTGGAGGGGTTATCGTGGCCAGATATGGTGCAAACCCCATGGAGGTCATCAACAATGTAAAGGATAAAATAAAGGAACTAAGTTCAGGACTCCCATCCAAGGAATTGAATGACGGCAGAACATCGCAATTAACGATTGTACCGTTCTATGATCGAACCGAATTGATTCAGGAAACCCTAGGAACGCTAAACGAGGCATTGACCTTAGAAATTCTAATAACCATTTTGGTCATCGTTATCATGGTGTTCAACCTTCGGGCCTCCGTTCTCATTTCAGGACTATTGCCCGTGGCGGTATTGATGGTCTTTATAGCCATGAAACTTTTTGGTGTCGATGCAAATATCGTTGCCCTTTCAGGAATTGCCATTGCTATCGGAACCATGGTCGATGTCGGGGTCATTCTCTCCGAAAATATCATTCGGCATCTGGACGAAAACGCAGAAAAGCTCCCTATAAATACAGTAGTATATAATGCTTCCGCAGAAGTGTCCGGTGCAATCGTAACAGCGGTCATGACCACCATCATCAGTTTTATTCCAGTATTTACCATGATAGGTGCTGAAGGAAAACTGTTCCGCCCATTGGCATTTACCAAGACCTTTGCATTAACAGCATCGCTAATAGTGGCCTTGTTCCTGATACCGCCTTTTGCTGCTTTCCTCTTTAGAAAGAAAGGAAGCAAGAGCATTATGGGTTATGTATTCAGCGTAATACTTATCATTTCAGGACTTGTGGCAGTAGTCTATGGTTATTGGCTGGGCTTGGTATTAATGGCCTTCGGAACCATAAGACCCTTAAAGAATGTAGAGCTGGCAGGTCGTCTGTTCAATGGATTTTCCCTTTCCGAAAAACAAGCAAACCTTTTGAACATTATTATCTCAGCCGCAGCCATCGTATTCCTGTTGGCTGGCTATTGGCGACCGTTGGGTCTTGACCGTAGCATATTTATGAACTTGGTCTTTGTTGGATTGATATGTTTTGGATTGTTGGCCGTATTCACGCTCTTTAGAAAACACTATACCCAAATATTGCGATGGGCGTTGCGTAACAAATTGGGTTTTCTGTCCATACCTACCGTCATTGTAATTTTCGGAGTACTGATTATGCAGAATACAGGCAAGGAATTTATGCCCGCCCTGAACGAAGGTTCGTTCCTTTTGATGCCGACCTCACTTCCCCATGCAGGGGTCGAGGAAAATAAACGGGTCTTGCAGCAATTGGATATGGCGGTTGCCAGTATTCCCGAAATCGAAACAGTGGTCGGTAAAGCCGGACGAACGGATTCCTCCCTGGACCCTGCACCGTTGTCCATGTACGAAAACATCATCCAATACAAATCGGAATACATGCAGAACGGGGCTGGAAAACGGCAACGCTTTAAAGTGAACGATGATGGTCTTTTTGTACTACAGGATGGTAATTTCCTATTGAACCCGAATACAGCTCTTGAAGAAAATACTTCGGAGTATAAGGATTCTGATATCGCGGATTTATCGGAAATCGTTTTTGAAAACTTGGTTCCCGATGAAAACGGCGAATACTTCCGCAACTGGCGGCCGGAAATCCAATCGCCCGATGACATTTGGAATGAAATCGTGAGGGTTACGCGATTGCCAGGGGTCACATCCGCACCTAAATTGCAGCCCATCGAAACCCGTTTAGTCATGTTGCAAACCGGAATGCGTGCTCCAATGGGCATCAAGGTTAAGGGACAAAATTTACAGCAAATCGAGGCGTTCGGACTACAATTGGAAAATATTCTCAAAGAGGCCGAAGGGGTCAAGGAGGAAGCCGTCTTTGCCGACAGGATTGTTGGTAAACCTTATCTCCTGATCGATATTGACAGAGAGGCTTTGGCGAGATATGGCATTGTTGTCGATGATGTACAAAGGGTCTTGGAAGTCGCCGTGGGCGGCATGACCCTGACTAAAACGGTCGAGGGAAGGGAACGCTATGGTGTGCGAGTGCGCTATCCAAGGGAACTTCGGGAAAACCCGACGGACATCAAGAACATCTATGTCCCCGTTTCCAAGGGCAGTCCCGTTCCTTTGAGCGAACTGGTCAACATCCGGTACGAAAAAGGCCCACAGGTTATTAAAAGCGAGGATACCTTTTTGGTGGGCTATGTGCTTTTTGACAAGCTGGACGGTTTTGCGGAAGTGAACGTAGTGGAAAGTGCTCAAGCCCTTATCCAACAAAAAATTGACAATGGGGAGCTGATTGTTCCGAAAGGCATCAACTATAAATTTACCGGAACCTATGAAAATCAACTCAGGGCGGAAAAGACACTTTCCGTGGTCGTGCCTTTGGCCCTGGCGATTATTTTCTTGATCCTGTATTTCCAGTTCCGTTCGGTATCCACCTCCTTAATGGTCTTCTCGGGAATTGTGGTCGCCTTTGCTGGGGGGTTCCTAATGATATGGTTCTACGGTCAGGATTGGTTCCTAAATTTCAACTTCTTCGGGGAAAACCTACGGGACCTGTTTCAAATGCATACCATCAATTTGAGCGTGGCCGTATGGGTCGGTTTTATTGCCCTTTTTGGTATCGCTACGGATGACGGGGTAGTTATGGCCACCTACCTGACACAGACTTTTGAGCGGAACAAACCGAAAACGTTGGAATCGGTTCGGGCATCTGTGGTGGAAGCCGGCGAAAAACGGATACGCCCCTGTTTGATGACCACGGCAACAACCTTGTTGGCGTTGTTGCCCATTCTGACCTCTACAGGTCGGGGTAGCGATATTATGATTCCTATGGCGATTCCATCGTTCGGAGGGATGCTGATTGCCCTGATCACCTTGTTGGTGGTTCCTGTGCTTTACAGTTGGAGAAGTGAGTGGCAACTTAAAGGAGAAAACCAATGAAGAAAATACTTAACATAGTAATAGGGCTGCTAGCTGTAGGGTTGGTTCATGGCCAGACCTTGGAGACCTATATCGGGGAAGCGGAAGCCAATAACCCCGAAGTACAGGCCTTTGAAATTAGGTATAACATCGCGAAGGAAATAGTGACCCAAGCCGATGCGATCCCCAATACGGAAGTAAGCGCAGGTGTTTTTGTAAGCGAACCCGAAACACGTACAGGGGCCCAAAAAGCCCGGTTTTCCGTCAAACAGATGCTTCCTTGGTTCGGCACGATAACGGCAAGGGAGAATTATGCGAGTTCCTTGGCAGAAGTTGATTATTTGGATATTGCCATTACCAAACGGAAACTGAGATTGTCGGTATCGCAATCCTATTATAAGCTGCATGCCATTAAGGAAAAGCAGAAGGTTTTGGACGAGAATATCCAACTGCTGAAAACCTACGAAAGATTGGCCCTGACCTCTCTGGAAGTCGGAAATGCCTCCGCTGTGGATGTGCTCCGTTTGCAAATCCGTCAAAACGGAATGCAAGAGCAAAAGGAAGTTTTGATGCAAGAACTCCTATCCGAAAGAAGCGTTTTCAATAACCTTTTGAACCGTGAGGAAGCCATGAATGTCGATTTGGTCGATAGCTTGGGTATCGACGATGATTTTGGACAGGTAACGGCGGAACTGGATTTGCACCCCGAACTGGAAAAATATGATAGGCTTTACGAATCGGTAGCGCAATCGGAAATCCTAAATCAAAAAGAGGCCAATCCGAATCTTGGTTTCGGGTTGGACTATATCCCAGTAGAAGAAAGGGCCGGCATGGATTTCAGCGATAATGGGAAGGACATTCTGATGCCGATGGTTTCACTATCCATTCCAATTTTCAATAGCAAGTACAAATCTCGTTCGGTACAGAACGAACTACGGCAAGAGGAAATCAATGCCCAGAAAGCCAATCGCCGAAATCTATTGAAAACGATTTTGCATACGACCGTTAATAATCGTGAGGCTGCACGAATCAAGTACAATACCCAAATTAAAAATCTGGCAAAGGCGAACAACGCAGAAGAAATCTTGATTAAAAATTATGAAACGGGAACCATCGATTTTAAGGATGTACTGGATATTCAGGAATTACAACTGAAGTTTCAGACGAACCGGATCGAGGCCGTCAAAAACTATTATTCACAGATGGCCGTCATCAATTATTTAACGAATCAATACTGAAATGAATTCAGCACAAGCAAAAAAAAAGGAATACAATCAATTGAAAATCAATAAAATAAATACTTTGAAACAGAACAAATATTTAGCCGTAGCCGCAGCATTCATTATGACTTTGGCATCCTGTGGAGAGAAGAAATATAAACAAGAAGTGGATGTTAGTATACAACAGGGGATAGAACAAGCGAAAGAGCAAACGTTTGATATTGCCGATGCATCTTTCTCCGATGGGATGACGGGTATTGTATTTCATAACTACCAGCAGGTACGAACGGCATTGGTCAATTCCGATGCTGATGGATTACAATCGGCAGCTGGAAACCTCGTCGAAATTTTTTCCGAGGAACGGGATAATTTAAAATTAACAGCTTTAGCCATGGCTGAGGCAAACGACCTAGAAAAACAACGCGAGCTGTTTTCGGAGTTTACCGAAAAGGTAGAGCCGTTGTTCAAGGAATCCATCTACAAGGGAACTATTTACAATCAGTTTTACCCAATGGCCTTTGATGTGAAAGGGGGGTATTGGATATCCAATGTAGGCGAAATCAGAAATCCATACTACGGCGAAAAGATGTTGAAATGTGGTAAGGTTACCGAAACCGTAACAAAGTAAAACATGAAACACACTTATCACATACACGGAATGACCTGTAATGGCTGTCGAAACCATGTGGAGGAGACACTTTCTACAGTGGAAGGGGTGTCTACGGTTTCTGTCGATTTGGAAAAGGCGGAAGCCATTATCGAAATGGAAAATCATATTCCAATTGAAAAGTTCCAAGAAGCTTTGGAAAAAGATGGTGGTGCCTATAGTATTCATATTTCCGGGGAACCGCATCACCATACCAACAAGAAAAAGAAGGTAAAACCCAAAGGCAAAGGAACGGGCACTTTTTACTGCCCGATGCATTGCGAAGGAGATAGGACCTATGACCAGCCGGGCGATTGTCCTGTATGCGGGATGGATTTGGTAGAAGAGCAAAGTTTATCCGTTTCATTTTCCCAGCAATGGACGTGCCCTATGCATCCTGAGGTGATTAGGGAGGCACCCGGACCCTGCCCTATCTGCGGAATGGATCTGGTGCCTATGCAACCCGACCTTTCCGCAGAGGAAAAAACGTATCGAAAACTCTTGAAAAAGTTTTGGATTGCCGTTGCGTTCACGTTGCCCATCTTCCTTATTGCAATGAGCGAGATGATTACCAATAATCCATTGTATGATATAATGGAACAGAAATATTGGAACTGGATTCAGTTCGCATTGTCTATTCCTGTTGTGTTTTACGCTACTTGGATGTTTTTCGAACGGGCTTATAAAAGTATCATAACCTGGAACCTTAATATGTTTACACTCATTGGTATCGGTGCAGGTGTGGCATGGCTATTTAGTGTTTTTGGTATGCTCTTTCCCGATATATTTCCATCGGAATTCAAAACCGAATCGGGAGCGGTTCACGTCTATTTTGAAGCAGCTACGGTTATCTTGACCTTGGTTTTATTAGGGCAACTGTTGGAAGCCCGTGCACATAGCAAAACCAATTCGGCGGTAAAGGAGCTTTTAAAGCTTGCCCCCAACAAAGCTATCAAGATAGTCGATGGCGAAGAGGTTGAAGTGCGTATAGATAAAATTGAGTTGGGCGATATCCTAAAAGTAAAGCCAGGGGACAAAATCCCTGTGGATGGGGTATTGACAGAAGGAAACACAACCGTCGATGAATCGATGATTACGGGAGAACCTATTCCTGTTAACAGATCGGTAGGCGATAAGGTAAGTAGTGGTACTATTAATGGCAATCAGTCCTTTCTGATGAAGGCAGAAAAAGTAGGCTCCGATACATTGCTTTCCCAAATCATTCACATGGTTAACAATGCCAGCCGCAGCCGTGCACCTATCCAAAAGTTGGCCGACACGGTGTCTGGATATTTTGTACCAGTCGTAGTTATAATTGCGATAATCACATTTAGTGTATGGGCAGCCTGGGGACCAGAACCTGCTTATGTATTTGCCTTGGTGAACGCCATTGCGGTACTCATAATCGCTTGTCCTTGTGCATTGGGATTGGCAACCCCAATGTCTGTAATGGTAGGTGTAGGTAAAGGGGCACAAAACGGCGTACTCATCAAAAATGCCGAGGCTCTTGAAAAAATGGATAAAGTCAGTACCCTTATCGTAGATAAAACAGGGACTATTACTGAGGGAAAGCCCGCTGTGGAAAAAATAGGGGTGTTCGGCAACACTTTTGTCGAAGACGAGATATTACAGTATATCGTTTCATTGAACAGCGATAGTGAGCACCCTTTGGCAGAAGCTACCGTGAAATATGGCAAGGAACAAAATTCCGAAATTGTAAAGGTTGATGGATTTAGTGCGGTGACTGGAAAAGGTGTTGAAGGAACGGTCAATGGCAAAAAATTGGATTTGGGCAATCCTAAAATGATGGAATATGCCAATGCAACTATTTCATCCGAAATGAAGGACGAAGCTAAAACCTATCAAAAGCAAGGAAAAACAGTTTCCTTTCTGGCTATTGATGGGAAGGTTTCAGGCTTTGTAGTCATTGGGGACAAGATTAAGAAAACAAGCGCCATGGCCATTAAGGAATTACAGGAAAAAGGTATCGATGTGATAATGCTAACGGGTGATAATTACGATACGGCACAAGCCGTGGCCAGCGAACTTAATCTTGCCGATTTTAAAGCAGGAATGTTACCGGAAGATAAACTCAAAGAAGTCGAGAAACTTCAGAAGAGCGGTAAGGTGGTCGCAATGGCTGGCGACGGCATTAATGACGCTCCTGCATTGGCCAAAAGTGATGTGGGTATTGCAATGGGAACGGGAACCGATGTGGCCATCGAGAGTGCTGCCATCACTTTGGTAAAAGGGGATTTGAACGGTATCGTAAAGGCAAGAAACCTAAGTGATGCCGTTATGAAGAATATTAAGCAAAATTTGTTCTTCGCCCTCATATATAATACTTTGGGCATACCGATTGCCGCAGGGGTTCTTTATCCGTTTTTCGGAATACTCCTTTCCCCTATGATTGCGGCTTTGGCTATGAGTTTTAGCTCGGTATCGGTCATTGTCAATGCTCTTAGATTAAGATCAAAAACAATTTGATAAATGGCAATAGAAAATCAGAAGTAAATGGATAAATCACTATTCAAAATATCAAAAATGGATTGCCCTTCAGAAGAAGCTATAATTCGGATGAAGCTGGAATCGGTTGGGCAAATCGTAAAATTGGATTTCGATATACCCGGCCGAAAGTTAACGGTCTATCATCAGGGGAATCTTGAAAAGATACGTACTGCAATTAGCGATTTAAAATTTAACGACGAACTTATTTCATCGACTAAAACCGAAGAGCTGGTATTATCGGAGGAATCGAATCAACGTAAACTATTGTGGGCCGTGCTTCTTATCAATTTCGTTTTTTTCGTTTTGGAGATGACGACCGGACTGCTTTCGAAATCAATGGGCTTGGTTGCCGATAGCCTTGATATGTTGGCGGATTCGTTTGTATATGGTCTAAGCCTTTTTGCCGTTGGAGGTTCCTTGATACGCAAAAAGAATATAGCCAAAACAGCTGGGTATTTTCAGATGTTTTTGGCGATTATAGGCTTTTTCGAGGTGGTACGGCGGTTTTTTGCATCGGATGAAATTCCTGATTTCAAGACCATGATCATAGTTTCGATACTTGCATTGCTGGCCAATGCCATTTGCCTGTACCTGTTGCAAAAATCCAAGAGCAAGGAAGCGCATATGCAAGCTAGTATGATCTTTACCTCCAACGATGTCATCATCAACACAGGTGTAATCGTCGCTGGTTTATTGGTATTGTGGTCAAATTCTCGGATTCCTGACTTGATTGTCGGGGCGATAGTTTTCGCCATCGTGATTCGAGGGGCTATCAGAATTTTAAAATTGGGGAAATAACATTTTAAGGGTTTAGTATGAAAAAAAATATAATTTACATCGGATTCGCACTTGTTGCAGGCCTATTGGCCGGATACCTAATTTTTGGGTATTCTCCCAATGATAATAAGGCCAAGGAACATGTCCATAGCACAGAAATGACCTCGGACCAAATATGGACGTGTTCGATGCATCCGCAGATTATGCAACCAGAACCCGGAGACTGCCCAATTTGCGGTATGGAATTGATTCCTGGGGAATCTGGAGAAGATGGCTTGGCCATGGGCCAGTTCAAAATGACCAAAAATGCAATGGCCTTGGCCGATATTCGGACAACTAAAGTAGGTTCGGGCAGTTCAGGGGAAAATACCCTGAAACTTTCGGGAAAGATAGCCGAGAACGAAAAAGCAATCGCAACGCAGGCCTCCTATTTTGATGGCCGTATAGAAAAACTGTTCGTCAATTTTGAAGGCGAAGAAGTCCGAAATGGCCAACAATTAGCAACTATGTATTCCCCAGAACTGGTTTCCGCGCAGCAGGAATTGATTACCGCGTCAAGCCTTAAAGAATCACAACCCGAATTATATCAGGCGGTTCGCAACAAACTGAAGCTCTGGAAACTTTCTGAAAAACAGATTGAGCAAATCGAGTCATTAGGTCAGGTAAGAGAGAATTTTCCTGTATATGCCAATGTTTCGGGTACTGTTTCCGAAATTATGGCAGAGGCCGGGGATTATGTAAAAAAGGGTTCGCCCTTGTTCAAAATTACCAATTTGGGAACAGTCTGGGCAGTTTTCGATGCCTATGAGAATCAGGTTTCGTTAATGAAGGAAGGCCGGAATATCGAAATTGTTGCGAAGTCCTATCCCGATAAAACATTCAATGCCAAAATATCTTTTATAAATCCTGTTTTGAATTCTTCAACAAGAACTGTTGAAGTTAGGGCGATCTTGAATAATCCAAGTGGTCGGCTTAAGCCGGGAATGTTCGTTGCGGGTTCCTTGAGACTGGCATCGAAAATGAAGGATGGTGCCATAGTTATACCTGAAAGTGCTGTGCTTTGGACAGGCGAACGCTCGGTAGTATATATCAAGACCGCCCCCAATAATCCGACTTTCGAAATGCGTGAGATTACTGTTGGGGATGCAGTTGATGAAGGGTATATCGTTCTTTCAGGATTAGAGGACGGTGATGTAATAGTAACCAATGGCACTTTTACAGTTGATGCCACCGCACAATTAAAAGGTAAAAAGTCCATGATGAATGATGAAGGAGGAAAAACTATGACGGGGCATGAAGGACATAAGGGAATGAAGTAGGTATAATTAAGATATTCTTGTCCCGTAAAATGGCCGATTAATAGAACTTTTTCCTTTTGTAATATACTCTCTATAGAACAGTCCCATTTTTGTTCTCTATTTTGGTGGTTGTTTATTCTTTAGGGCATGGAATTTGGCCCCGAAGTTTCGAGCGGAGTTTGGAATTTATAACTTCTATTTCTCTCCCTCTTCCTTTATCGAAACATCCCTTCGGAATGGAATGAATAGGGGGTCGACATCTTTGGTCTCACCGATGACCGATTCGATTTCCCTTTTGAGGTAGTTCAAATGGGCGATAGTCAGCCGATCCGTCATCACGGGTATGGTTCTCTTTATTTTACCCTGTAGTATCAATAAATTATCCAATGCCAATGAGCGTACATCGGTATTCGAAGTATAACCTTCAGAAAGCTTGGCCAAAATACCTTCTACAAGTCCTTCTGCTTCGTCAGGTTTGTACAGCGTGATCAAGTTCGAAACATATGACTTTTGAAGTTTTCTACGGTAGGCGTTGGTTTGATAGAAAACGTTCATATCGCCCCAGACCAATTGCCCGAGATCGTCCATATATTCTTCGGGGGTATAAGGATCTTCGTTTTCGTAACGTTCGGCGATAAATGTCATACGGCTCAAGCGGCTTCCACCGAGTAAATTCACCATTACACTTTCCATAGTTTTGGTTACCGACTCTTTTGATTGCGGCGATTGTATCGCGTTCAAGATATCGTTACGCAGCAACCATTTGGGTTCCTTAAAAATATAATTCTCCAAGAAGAGCAAAGCCTGTTTTTGGCGGTCCTTATCCACTGGACGATAAACTTCGCCCTCTTCGCCCATAGTCTTTGGCGTAACGTAGATACCACCGATATTCTTCGATACGTGAAAAATATAATCACTGTATTGGCCAACTAGATCCTTATAAACTTGATCTAAGTTAGCATAATCATCGCTACTGCGTTCTTTCGTCCATTTTTTGAGATAGGGTGCGATTCGTTGTAGGTTGAGAATGCCGTACATACTGGCCTGCATGGCATCATCGCCCAAGTCTTCCGTCTGGGAGCGGGGGTCAAAATCACGACCCTCACCACCGAACCAAAGTCTCGGGTTGGCCTTGACACTATCTACGACCATTTGGCTTAACAGGTCTTTTTCGTCGTTCAAAGAAAGGTCTTCCGGAAAATGCGAGTACCCCCATTGGATTGCCCATTTATCATAATCACCGATGCGGGGCATCAAATCTTCTGTAGGTATACTGTCTTCAGGTTGTGCAACGTAGTTAAAACGGGCATAGTCCATAATTGAGCTGGTATGACCATTATTTTTCAACCACTCGGCATCGCGTAGTTTTTCTACGGGAGTTGCCGAACTAGCACCCATATTATGTCGAAGACCCAAGGTATGGCCCACTTCATGTGATGCAACAAAGCGGATAAGGTCGCCCATCAATTCGGTCTCGAATTCCATTTTCTGTGCGCGTTCGTCAACGGCACCTGCCTGCACCATGTACCAACTGTGTAAGAGGCTCATCAAATTATGGTACCAGCCGATATGGCTTTCCAAAATTTCACCGCTTCTGGGGTCTACAATATTGGGGCCGTAGGCATTTTTAGAAGGGGAGGCAAAATAACGTAGTACGGAGAACCTTGAATCTTCAAGACTCATACTATTATCATTTTCGGGCCACTGCCTGCCGATAATGGCGTTCTTGAAACCGGCTTGTTCGAAAGCTACCTGCCAATCGTTGATGCCTTGGATAAGGTAGGGGCGCCACTTTTTGGGCGTTGCCGGATCGATGTAATAAATTATCGGTTCTTTGGGCACGACCAATTCGCCACGTTTCCATTTCAGCAAGTCTTCCGGCTTGGGCTCTAACCGCCATCGATGTATATACGTATTACGGTCTACCTTCTGCTGGTCGTCGCCATATTCTAAATACGAACTGGCAAAATAACCTACGCGTTCATCATAAAGTCTTTTGCGCATGGGTTCTTTAGGCAAAAGAATAAACGAGTTGTTGATTTCTAAAGTAACGACCCCGGCTAAAATAGCCGCAGGCAGTTGTTTGCGTTTATCTTTCCCCGTTTTTGCCTTATAGGTCTTTACTGTCTTGATTTCGGTATTGATGGGAAAGGAATTGATTTCCTTTATATATGATTTGTTCTTTTCGAGTGATGTTAGTTTGTAGGCGTCTTTCTGATCACTGCTTAATGCCAGTAACGGATTTTCTCCGTTGACAAAACCTGTTACGTCGATGACGTACGAATTTTCATCTTCGTTGTGCGCCTTGATGTCGAAGGCCTCTAAAATTGGTGTAATGTTCGAGTTGTTGACCGCTTTTGATATCGCATCGTCTTCGCTGGCCGAACTGACCAAAGTTGAGATACGTAGAAAAAGATTATCAGAAGGCCCCTTTTCAAAAACAATCGTGTTTTCCGAGATTTTCTCCCCACCATAATTGCCTGCCCCTGAAGGCGTTTTTATAAATCGGGTAACGACCAACATCTCACGATTTAATAGACGATCGGATATTTCGAAATAATACTTGTCACCGACCTTGTGCACATCAAAGAGTCCATGGGTAGAGATAGCTTCATCGGTGATAAGACGGTCATAGGTTTTCGAACTATTAAGTGCAAGACTTTCGGTTTTCCCAACTTTATCAGATTTGCTGACAACCCCTATGCTCCCACATGAAGTTGCCAAAGCCAAAAATCCTAAATACGTGAAAAAACGCTTCATTGCTATAAAAATTTACCGTCCGTTTTATATTGCCAAATTTGGCTCGGTCAGCACGTCCCAATTAAATAAACGCCCACCTGACCAAAGTTGAGCAGGTTATCGGCTTTATATAAGTAGCGAACGTGTCAATTTATACTTTAGTATGGTTTTGGTCGGGTCAGCTCTGCTTTTAACACAATATTGCTAAGGTCGTGAATGGTTAAAACTCATGACCGTGAATATATACGCAAGTCTTCACAAGAAAGACTAGAACGACAATATACAATTCTGGGCTATGGAAGTCAATTTTAATAGGAAAAAATCTAAAACATCTTCTTGGTCTCTTGGTTCAAGGTTTACTTTCGGTCAATGCAAATTCGCCTTTAAGCATCTGTATTACATTGATCATGGAGCGAATGTTGTGGTAATTTACCTTCCAGATTTGAGCTTTGGCGTCGTTTTTAGCTTCCGGATCGGTATCGAGGCCTTCATGGTACCAGCCTCTATATTTAGGATCGATAAGATAGCTATCGAGATAGCCCCATTGTTTTTCGAATAACTCATAATAGCGTTTTTCTTCGGGATGTAACTCCGCCATAAGCAATAGGGAATTCAGGCCTTCCGCCTCCGTCCACCAGACTTTTGCATGGTTTTCGATTGTTCGTTTTCCGGAGGCGTCCCAATAATAGCCGCCGTCATAAAACCCACCTTTTTCATCGTCCCAACCCCATTCAAGGGCATGGTCGACCATCTTTTTCGCCTTGACAGCTGTAATTGTATCGTTTTGCAGCCAAAGTACATGCGAAGCTTCGAGCATTAGAAATGCGGTCTCCACATCATGACCAAAGGAAACATGGTCAAGATTAAAATGTGTTTTGCGATAGGTTTCCAAAGAATCCCGAAGGGAAACCGGCTTCCAATCTCTTTCCAGATGAAGGGTCAGATATCCTTTTTCGGTAGTTATGGTATCGCGGACCAGTAAGAGCATTTCTTCCAAACGCTTTTTTAAAAGTGGGTCTGGCCAAACTTCATAAAGTGCCGTAAAACTTTCTAAAAGGTGGATGGAAGAGTTTTGGTCTTTCCAATCTTTACGAATGAAGTTGTCATAATTTTTATCGTTTTCCTCTACGTCGAGCATCCAAGAACCATCTTGCTGCATAACGTCAAAATACCCGCCATAAAGCGAATCATGGGAATGTTCCTCTAGCCAATGAAACGTCTTTTTAGCCAAGTCAAGGGCCTCCGAATCGTTTGATATTTTGTAGTAAGCGGCCAGACCATAAATAGCGAATGAATTGCCATAGGCACTTTTACCAGTAGAACGTACTTTTAACGAATCGCCTTCGAGACCGAGCAGGGTATGAAATCCGCCATTTTCAGCATCCCACATCTTATCCCTTAAAAACCTGTAGCCATGGGAGGCGAATTCCTGATATTTTTTATCCTTGTAATAGTGTGCCAATATCGAAGTTGTCCAAACATGGCGTGCCTGACTGACCAGCATCTTATTCTGTTTCCCTTCCTTAGCCCATTTGTAATTGAAATCGGACCAAAATCCGCCGTTGACGGAATCAATAGTCTTTGGGTACCAAATGTCTACAAGCTCATCTAATGAAGTTTCTATTTGCGCCCGTAGTTTATCTTGATCGGCATTTTGGGTTGCGTCTTTCTCCTTACAGGAAAAAAAGAATGATATAAAGACAAGTCCAATGAACCCTAGAAAAGAATGGATATTAAAAGGATGCTTCATTTTATGTAGCTTTATATGAATAAACAGTTGTGCATATAAAGCTACTTAATAATTCTGATAATGTTTTTGGCTATTTGATCAAAATCATCACTGCCCCTAATGCGGTCAATACCAAGATCATCTTTCGGTAGAAATCTTCTTTGATCAGTTTGACTAGGCGAAAACCTACAAAAATGCCAATTACGATTCCAGGAATCAATTTAAGGTCGAACAATAACGTTTCTCGGGTTATTGTTTCCCAAACGAAAATATGAAGGGGTAACTTCAAAACGTTGACAATTAAAAAAAGCCAGGCCGCAGTTCCGATAAATTCGTTTTTGGGTACCCGCATCGCCAAAAAGTAGATATTACTGAAGGCACCGCCCAGGTTTCCGATCATGGTAGTGATTCCGGCAATGGTACCCACGAAACCTGCGAACGCCCAGTGTGTAGGCACGGCCTTTGATTTTCTCCGGTCCCACCAGTACATCATTCCAACGCTCACCAAGATGATCACGGCCATGGCGATTTTAAAAATGCCTTCGTCTAGGTCGTTCCCAATAAAAACACCGATTAGGATACCAACAAGTATCCAAGGTAAAAATCGTGCGATATACCACCAGTTGGCGTGCCTGTTGTAATAAATGACCGCAAAAATATCACCGACAATCAATAGCGGAACGACAATACCCGTTGAAGCCTTGGCATTGAAGGCAAGGGCCATCAAGGTGACATTGACAATGGCAATTCCTTTTATGCCTGCTTTTGAAAGTCCGATTACGAATGCCGCTGTAAAGGCAAGAGCCCATGCCGTGGTTGAGATATCGAATGTAGTGCTTAAGAACAAGAATGAGGTTTAACGGACGAAACGTAAAAGTATCCTAAAAAATAATATCTTTATCGCTTAACCAACAATCAAACTAACGTCCATGGAATTATCTACCCTCGATTATAGCCTTATCATTATTTTCTTTTCGATAGTTCTAGGAATCGGAATCTACGTTTCAAAAAAATCAGGTAAGGATTCTTCCGAGTTTTTTCTTTCGGGCAGAACAATGCCTTGGTGGCTTTTGGGCCTTTCAATGGTCGCCACAACGTTCTCTACGGATACACCCAATTTAGTAACCGATTTAGTTCGAACCAAAGGTGTTTCAGGTAACTGGGGATGGTGGTGTTTTTTGCTTACGGGTATGTTGACCGTTTTCGTGTACGCGAAGCTATGGCGAAAATCGAACGTTAAAACTGACCTAGAGTTTTATGAATTGCGATATGGTGGCAAACCAGCAAGTTTCTTGAGAAAATTCAGAGCGGTTTATTTGGGTGTTATTTTTAATGTAATCACTATGTCCGCCGTTACTTTGGCCGCTATAAAAATAGGGGGTATCATGTTAGGCCTCGAGCCCTTGGAAACGGTCATTGGCGCGGGTCTGATTACGGTTGTTTTTAGCGCTTTAGGAGGTTTCAAAGGCGTGGTCTATACCGATTTTCTGTTGTTTTTTGTTGCCATGGCCGGAGCTATTGGTGCTGCCTATTATTTGGTCAATATTCCTGAGGTTGGGGGTATTGAAGCGATGATGGCAAACGAGTTAGTTACCTCGAAAATGGATATTCTTCCTGATTTTAGTGACAAAAAAATGTTTATGACGCTACTAGTTGTTCCCTTGGCGGTACAATGGTGGAGTTCTTGGTACCCTGGTGGAGAGCCAGGTGGTGGTGGCTATATCGCACAAAGAATGTTGGCTGCTAAAGACGAGAATCATGCCATCGGCGCTACTTTCTTTTTTAATATCATGCATTATGCCTTGCGTCCCTGGCCGTGGATTTTAGTCGCGTTGGCCTCGTTGGTGGTCTATCCGGATATTGCAAGTATTGCAGAAGCATTCCCGAATGTTGCAGAAGATAAATTAGGACATGACTTGGCGTATTCGGCAATGCTGACAAAATTACCAAGCGGACTTTTGGGCTTGGTACTTGCGTCTTTGATAGCGGCCTATATGAGCACGATTTCAACACAATTAAATTGGGGGTCCTCATATATAGTTTTTGACTTTTATAAACAGCAGATCAATCCTGAGGCTTCCGAAAAAAGATTGGTAGCAGTTGGAAGGATATCAACGGTAATTTTAATGGTTTTGAGTGCTTTTTTAGCTCTGGCAATGCAGAATGCACAGCAAATCTTTGAATTACTTTTGCTTTTTGGCGCAGGAACGGGACTCATATTTATTCTACGCTGGTTTTGGTGGCGAATTAATGCTTGGACCGAAATTTCCGCTATGTTCGCTTCTGGTATTTTGTCCATACTACTAAAAGCAACTTCTTTCGGGCCATTTTTATTTGCAGTGGAAACTGGCGTATTCCCAGAATGGGGAGAAATACCCTTTGTTATGCTGGTCACCACGGCTATTTGGGTAATAGTAACATTTACGACGAAACCAGAATCTAAAGAAGTACTACAATCATTTTATAAAAAAATACAGCCGGGAGGGCCAGGATGGAGCAAAGTTGTTAACGAAGCCAAGGAAGATAACATTGAAATTGATACAGGAGAAAAATGGAGCGTACCCTCGGGCATCACAGCTATGCTTTTAGGGGTAGCCTTGGTTTATAGCCTGATGTTCGCAACCGGCTACTGGATTTATGGCCGAACTACCTCGGCTCTAGTACTAACAGGGATAGCTATCGTTTCTGGTTTTCTGTTGCTCAAGGCATGGGGCAGGATGAAGGAAAATATTTTATAGTACGATTTCTTTTTTTAAAGAGGGGAGCGTATCTAACTTACAAAACATACCATTTACAGGAAATTGGCGTTATGATTTAACCAAATCGTAACCAAACCATGCCTGCTTTATGAGATGTTTCTGCCTGTTTGTCCTTCTTGTACTATTCAATCTACCCACCGTTTCTTCTCAGGAAAATCAGGAAATAGAAGCCTATTGGGAACTACTTTTTAAGAACGAAAGGCAAGAAGCGCTCTCAAAATTTCAGAAAAGGAAAAAAAACGACATTCATGACCAGCTTATTCATGAAATCTTAAAAATTGAGAACGGCACCTTTGCAAATCCCGATGGATTTATAGAAAAAATCAGCAGCTACCCTGATTTTGAGTATTACCTCTACGCCCTTTGGAACCAAAACTTCTTTTTTGATACTTATCTCAGTACAGGTTTCAACAAAAAGAACTCAAAAAACATAAACGCATTTAACCTGAACTTGGTTAAAACCCCAACTGTAAAAGAATCGCTACGGTATTTGAAATCTGCACTCGCACAACATCACGATGACTGGGAGACTTATTATGAACTGAATTCGGAAATACCAGCAATCAAGACATGGCAGTTTTGCGGTAGCTTCGAGAATTTGAACGGTGGTGGACTGGCTACCGAATACGGCCCGGAAAAAATAGCGATTTCGCAAACGGATTTCAATGCGAATAGCAATGGATTCGTAAATTGGTATACACTCAAAGAGCATAAAAAAGAAGCCTATCAGTACTATTCGAACCATTCAGAGTATGGTAGCGGGGTGAACTATGCGCAGACTTTTTTCTCTAATCCACAAGCACGGAAAGCTGTCATCCGGTTTGGAAGTTCAGCATTTACCAAGGTTTGGCTGAACGATATACTGATTTATGAAAATACCAATGACGGTATTACCGATTTGGATGCTTACAATGTAGAAGTGAATCTTCCTCAGGGCAATAATCGTCTTTTGGTAAAAAATGCAGACAAATCGGGCATTGCTTATTTCATTGTTAGGATTACCGATCTAGAAGGCAAGGCGCTGAACGATTTGAAATTTGATAGTTCATACATTCCTTATAACGAAAGTTCCACCGCTAGCCTCAGTCCAAAATCAATTGATCATCCCGTAGAAGCTTTTTTCACCAATAAATTAAAGCGTGACCCCAATAATTTTTTAAACAGATTCTGTTTGATCAATACGTATCTGAGAAACTCAAAATATACCGAAGCCAAAGCTATTTTACTTCCATTGCTCGAAGCTTATCCGAACAGTTCGTTCTTGAGAAAATACCTTATCGAGACCTACACCAAAGAAAAAGATTATGCCTCGGTAAAAGAAGTGCAAAAGAACATCGAAAACGACGATGAGTCTTACTATTTGTCGTACCTCTATCGCTTTCAAGATTCACGTAAACTGTTTAAGCTTCCAGTACCAGAGTTTAAGAAATTCATACAAGAGTTTTCCGCAGCAACCGATAAGGAGATTCTAAAACAATCGGCTGCAATGCTTTTAAGCTTGCGAAAAGAAGATAGGGCGGGAGTCAAGGAGCACTTAAAGTCGATTACCGAAGAACACAAAGATCAGACAGGTGTGCTGAAAATTTATCTAAATATCTATTCTAGTTATCTGAACGAGGATGATATGGCCATTCGACTTTTAGAAGATATCAACGTCAACTATTTTGATTATGCGGCCTTGAAATCATTGGCGGGGTTTTATGATAAACAAGATAAAAAGGATAAAGCCCTAATGTTGTTCGAAGACAGATACGATTTGGTACGGCACGATAATATCTACCTTTCGGATTATGTCGCTTATCTGCACAAGTACAAAAAGTACGGAGAATCGCTTCCGTATCTGGATCAATTACTTGAAAACTACCCCTATTCTTTTGTAGGTATGGAACTTAAGGGTACGGCATTGGAGCAAATTGGTAAAAGGAAGGAAGCCATGGTCTGGTACGAGAAATCGTTAAAGCACAACGGGTCGAATTCGTCTCTCCGAAAAAAAATCGATGACCTCTCGAACGCGAAAGATTATTTTGAAGAACTCGTAACGGCGAACATTTACGGTTTTATGGCAGAAAATAGAAATAAGGGTATCCAAAGTAATTATGGTTACAACTATCTGTTAGATGAAAGCCTGTTACAATTGTATCCTGAAGGAGGTGGTAAATCACAGACCCGCTATGTGGTCGAGATTACTTCTGACAGCGGAATAGAATCATTAAAGGAAGTCAATCTAGGCCTCAGCGGTAACTACCATATTTCAAAATCGGAAATTATTAAACCGGACAAGAAGATTGTGCCCGCTTCTAAAAGTGGTTCTAACTTAGTTTTCAACAATCTTGAAATCGGTGACATTATCTATGTAGACTACCAAAGCAGCTATTCAAATAGCGGAAGATTCTATAAAGATCATGTCGATTATTTTCAGTTCGGTTCGTATCATCCCATATTCAAAAACACACTTAAGGTTTTGGTGCCAAAAGGGAAACGGTTCGAATATAAAGTACTCAACGGAGACATCGATTACAAAACGGAGAACATAGATAATTATGTGTACCATCACTGGGAAACTACCGATCAAAAAAGAATGTCACAGCAAGAGAACTATATGCCGAGCCTGAGCGATATTGCAAAAAATGTACATATCGGCACCATTGGTTCTTGGGACGATATTGCCAGTTGGTACTCCGATCTTGTGCGCCCGCAGATTATTGTAAACTCAGATGTTGAAGAAGCGTTTCGAAAGATTTTCCCGAAGGGTACTTCGAGTTTTTCCGAAGATGAAAGGGCATCGCGTATCTACTATTATATCATGAAGAATTTCAGCTATAGCCACGTCGGTTTTAGACAGAGTGGTTATGTTCCCCAAAAGCCATCAAAGACCATAAAATCGAAGTTGGGCGACTGTAAAGATTTTTCGACCCTCTATGTAACCCTGGCGCAAATGGCCGGGCTAAAATCACACCTGGTCTTAGTACTGACCTCTGACTACGGTCAGAATTCAATGGTGCTGCCCAGCCAAGATTTCAACCATTGTATCGCTAAGGTATTTATTGACGGTAAGGCCCAGTATCTAGAACTTACCGATAACAATATGCCCTATAAGGCTATACCCACCAGCTTAGAAAATGCCACAGCTTTGGACATACCCAATAAGTGGCTAAAAGCAGTATCTTCTGGAATCTACAAATTGAATAATATTACGCATACACCAACGGTACTGGAAAGTAACATACAATATGTGTTGGGCAACAAAGAACACAAGCTAAAAATCGAATCGGTGCTCACCGGAAGCATTAATTCACATTATGCCGGTGTTTTCAAGGAAAAAAATTACGAGGTTGTCAAAAAGAATATTACTGATGATTTTCAAGGGAGAATTACCGAAGATTTTGTTTTGGATAGCGTGCACAATATTGAATATGACTTGCGGTCGCCAGTTATCAAATATGTATCTGATCTGACCATAAACGAGAAGATAGACGAAATAGGTAGTATGAAGGTGTTTAGTATTCCTGCGGTAAACAATGCGTACAATTCTTCCATCATTGAAGAGGACACGCGTAATTTTCCCATAGATTATCTTTTGTATGAAAATGCAGACATCTATAAATCGAGTTACAATATCAAGTTAAAAGATGACGAGCGATTTGTAGAAGTTCCTGAAAACGCGGAATACAGCTTTAAGAAACATCATTTTCAGATTGCCTATGAGTTGGCAAAAGAGAACGAGCTGTATATCACCATAATGGCGAAAACTTCAAAGGAGCGAATTGCAGCGGATGATTACAAAGCTTTCAAGTCGTATGTAAAGCGGGTACTTGATGCCAAGCAGCAATTAATCGGTTTCAAAAAACAAAAAAAGGAGACGAAAGTGAGCTTTTCGGGCAAGAAATAATAGATCTTTTTGTCTTTCCGGCACAGTAAGAATATTTCAACCCAATGCATGCACCAATCATTTGTTGGTTGGCTCTGGCAATCAGTCGTCCCATCAGTCGCTAGCCAATAGCTGCGGAATACTTCATTGTGTTTAGTTAGACAAACTGAGAGTTTTGTTACACCCTGACTCCTGTTCTTTTGTAGAAATTTTGGTATTGGCTCTTGGTTATTTAAGCGCGGCAGTTTAGATTCTTCACGAATAGTATTGAAATAAATACCTACCTTTATTTTAATAACCAAAACAACCAAAAAAGTGAAAGACAGAATTCTCTCCGTAGATATTTTTAGGGGTATGACCATCATTTTAATGATATTGGTCAACACTCCGGGCACACACGCTGCAGTATATGCGCCCTTTTTGCATGCCAAATGGCATGGCTATACCCCAACTGATCTTGTGTTTCCTTTTTTCCTATTTATTGTGGGTACTTCTATAGTTTTCGCCTACAGGAACAAACCTATCAACTGGGGCACGTATAAAAAGATTAGCGTCAGAACCCTAAAACTGATTGGGCTCGGACTATTTTTAGGAGCGTTCAGCCTTAGTTTTCCGTTTGTCAAAGATTTTGCGGATATTCGGTTTCCCGGGGTTTTGCAGCGTATAGGGGTGGTCTTTTTCTTTGCTTCCATCCTATTTATAAATCTAAATTGGAAGACCCTCATTGGTCTTGCCGTTGTTTTGTTAGTAGGGTATTGGTTGCTTATGGGATTCATTCCCGTAAACGGCATGGAATCTACGCTCGAGAGAGCACCGAACAATCTGGCTAATTATGTAGATGTACAAGTTTTCGGCACCCACAATTATAAAGAAGATTATGACCCCGAGGGTCTATTAAGTACTATTCCTGCTATCGTGAGTTCGTTATTGGGAATTTTCACAGGACTCATATTGATTTCAAAACAAACCAAAAAAGCAACGATTTTAATGGGAATCGGGGGGGCACTCTTACTTATCGGCCATGTATGGGATTTGGCCTTTCCTATTAATAAAGCCCTTTGGACAAGTAGTTTCGTATTGGTAACCGCTGGCTGGGCCAACTTGATCTTAGCACTCATTTACTATTTGACCGATGTCAAGGGAATTACCTTCGGAAGTATATTCAGATATGCAGGAGCTAATGCGATCATCCTGTATTTTCTATCTAGTTTTGTAAGTAAAATTTTAGGTATGATAAAAGTGGGTGAAGACAACTCTTTGCACGGGTGGCTCTTTGATACGATATACGTACACGATTTTATGTCAATGCAGTTGTCTTCTTTGCTGTATGGACTGACCGTTGTAGCTTTTTATTGCCTGCTTGCCCACGTGCTGTACAAACGGAAGATTTTTATTAAGGTCTAGCACAATGAGTCGTTTTTATGCTTTGGGGTATATTCTGATATTACTATTGATTACGACCTCTTCCAAATCTAAGTTTTCCATGGAAAAATCTCCAAAGAATATTTTGGGTACAGAATTGCAGTCCTGTTGCTTCGAACCCAAAACAGGGTTCTATCGAGACGGTTTCTGCAAAACAGGCGAAGAAGATTATGGCACCCATATTGTCTGTGCCATCATGACCGATGAATTTTTAGAATACACCAAAACCAAAGGTAACGACCTTTCAACTCCAAAACCGGAGTGGCAATTTCCCGGTCTCAAAGCAGGCGATAAGTGGTGTCTTTGCATTTTGCGGTGGCTTGAGGCAGAAAAATCAGGTAAAGCCCCGAATGTAGTTTTAGAAGCAACACATCAGAAAGCGTTGGAGTACACCGATTTCGAAACGTTGTTGGAGTATAAGTTATAGTGATATGGTCAGCTGAACGGCCGCTTTCTAGCTAGGAACAAAAATCCCGCAAACTTTCTAAGACTTACTCCCTTCTTTTGGAGCTGCTAGAGGAGGGTTTTTCAAAAGCCCATAATATAAATTGCGGAAAAACCTTCCCCCATGTTGGCAGATCGTGTTTTCCGCCTTTTAGCTCTACATATTCAATATCACCTGGATAGGAATAGCCCTTGGCTTTGAGTTCTTTGATTACATCTAAAGTGTCGTCGATGGCATCGATGACGCCATTTTCATTACGGTCCGCTTTTTCGTCTTCGGTGCCGGTCTGAAGCCAGAATTTTAAATGTGGTGCGTAGCTTCTGTTTTTGATGACATCGAGAATAATCCGGCTTCTATCTGCAACGTCCTTTTTTACATAGTCTTTTTTACGCCACCAGAACGAGCCGCTAAAGACACCTATTTTACAGAATAGATTTGCATGGCGATAGGCGATATCGAATGCCGATAAGCCTCCCAAAGATAAGCCGCAGAACACCCAATCCTTAGCGATTGTGGTTACCTTGAATTCGCTTTTGAGAAAAGGAATGAATTCTTGGATAATAAATTTTGAATATTCAGGGGCACTGCCCCCCCTTCCCTTAAAATCTGCAGAGGAAGCAGTACCATATTCATGGATACGGTTTTCGTTACAATCGATCCCCACATAAATGAACGGACGTAGGGTTTGTAACGAAAATGCCTTGGAGAGTGTTTCCTCTAAATTCATTGGAACAAAATCTTGACCATCGTTCATTAGGAGTACCGGGAATTTTTCGGTCGACTTCCAATAATTTGATGGTGCCATAAATCGGAACCTAACTTTTCGACCCAAATACTTGGAGAAAAAATGGCCTTTGGCATTAATAAAATCAATCTGAAACTGCATAGTTTTCCGTAAGGGAGTGCAAGTATACTTGTTGCACATGAAATTTGCGGAATTTTTAGGAATTTATTTTTTCTTTACCAAGGCAAAATTTTCAAGCATAGCTTTAGCTACGGGCTAAAATTTAACAAAGGAAAAGGGAAAAAGAAAGATTGAAAAACCTTAAATTTCATGTGTAACGAGTATTTGTAAGAATCAATTTTTTTTAGTATTCGTATTAGAAAATAAATTACTTTTGCGCGCCTTAACATATTGAGTACTAATCATTTTTAGCTATATTTAAGACAATGGCGAAAGTTGAACACATACCGTATTATTCAAATACTTTGGGCCGCAACATAAATGTTGAGGTAACAGGGCATTGGGGGCATCCAATTTTGATGTTCCCGTCTTCAGGAGGGCAGTACACCCAGAATACCGATTTCGGACTTGTAGGTTCGGTAATGCACCTTATCGAAGAAGGGCGCATTAAGTTGTACAATGTAGAGACAATAGATATGTTATCGTTTTACGATGATAATATGAACACCGAAACAAAGATCCACAATTACGAACTTTATATGCAGTTTTTAGAAAATGAGATGATCCCGTACATTCAAAAAGAATGCAATACGCATCGCATAGCTACTGCTGGAGTTAGTTTTGGCGGTTTTCATGCAGCAAATACGGCATTTCGGTTTCCTGATGCCATCTCTCATTTGATTGCAATGAGCGCAGCTTTTAATATTCGTAATATGGCTCCCATGTCAGACGATATGCGTATTTATTACAATTGTCCCGATGAGTTTATGCAGGACGAAGAAGGATGGAAATACGATCATATGCAAATCGTATTGGGCACATCGGATTCGGATATCTGTAGGGATAAAAACCTTCACATGTCGGGCATTTTAAATGCAAAGGGAATCGATCATTGGTACGACGAAAAAAAATGGATCGAACACGATTGGCCATTATGGAAAATGGCTTTTCCGGAATATGCAGGAAGCTATTTTTAAAGCTAATGTCACCCAGAGCGCAGTCCGTAGCCTAAGGGCAAATAAAGAAAACAGGGCTATAGATCAAAAAAATAGAAGCCTTTATGGCAAAGAATAAATATTCAAAGCAATATAGAAACTAATAAAACATTCTCAAATAGGCGAGAATGACAAATAAAAACTAATTACATCATGGCAAAAAAAGTAGGTATTTTATTTGGGATGGAAGACACCTTCCCTTGGGCATTTATAGATAAGGTAAACGAATTGGGCAAGGGCAAGGTAATTGCCGAAGCCGTACAGATCGACAAGGTACAGCAAGGTATCGATTATGGGTACAGCGTTATTATTGATCGCATTTCACAAGAAGTTCCTTTCTATCGCGCGTACTTGAAAAATGCTGCCCTTATGGGAACTGCCGTTATTAACAACCCATTTTGGTGGAGTGCTGACGAAAAATTTTTCAATAACTGCTTATCGATGGAACTGGGTGTTCCCGTGCCCAAGACAGTACTCTTACCTTCAAAGGCCAGACCTGATAATACGACCGAAAAATCGTTCCGCAACTTAGTGGCACCTTTAGATTGGGAGTACATCTTCAACTACATTGGTTTTCCGGCCTATATGAAGCCTCATGATGGTGGCGGATGGAAGAACGTTTACAGAGTTGAGAACGCCGATGACCTTTTTGCAAAGCATGAAGAAACAGACCAATTGGTGATGATGCTTCAAGAAGAAATCGTTTTTGAGGAATATTTTCGGGTGTATTGCCTTGGGCAGAAGTATGTGCATATTATGCCTTATGACCCTAGACGGCCTTTTCACGAACGCTATGTAAAAGATTATGAGCCAAATGCTGAGCAGAAGAAGATTTTGAAAATCGTTCACGACTACACCCTAAAACTGAACAAGTCTTTAGGCTATGATTTTAACACAGTCGAGTTCGCGATACGTGATGGTGTGCCGTATGCCATCGATTTCTGTAACCCTGCCCCAGATGCGGATATTAATTCCGTAGGGCAGGCTAATTTTGATTGGATTGTTGAACATTCTGCGAAATACGCCATCGAAAAAGCGAATGCCCATAAGGGGAAACAGAACAATACCTCATGGGGTACTTTTGTCAAGAATTCCGTTACGCCGGTCGCATTAAAAAGAGGGAAGGTCAATCTAAAAACTGCCGCTGAGGCGAAGAAAACTTCAGTAAAAACTGCAATTTCATCTGCAAAGAAAGCTACTGCCCCAAAGACCAAAACGGCAATAGTAAAAAAAGCAAGTAGTGTAGCAAAGGCTCCGGCCAAACCAACTGCCAAACCCAAAACTACTGCCGTTAAAAAGGCTGCTGCTAAAGCAAAACCAAAAGCACGGACTACTGTCAAACCTAGTACGACGGCAGTAAAAAAGTCGCCCGCTAAGGGTAAAATCGTAGCAAAAACGAAAAGCACGTCGAAAAAGACCAAATAAAAGGAAACATTCACAAAAGATCAATACCATCGATATGCATAAATTCACGCTGGGCATAGAGGAAGAATTTCAGGTACTCGATAGCGATTCGTACAAGCTTCGCTCGCAAATGTCAAAGATTATTGATGGCGGTAAGGTGCATCTTCAAGAACGCATTAAAGAAGAGATGCACCAATCGATGGTAGAGATGGGAACCAACGTCTGTGAAAATATCCATCAGGTGAGGGATGAAGTTTCTTACCTGCGGCAACAGATTATTAAATTGGCTGACGATGAAGGGCTGAAAGTAGCTGCCGCTGGCACACACCCCTTTTCGCATTGGCATGAACAATTGATTACCCCGAAACCCAGATACGACGAAATCATTGACGAGATGAAAGATGTGGCGCGCGGAAATCTCATTTTTGGAATGCACGTTCACGTGGCCATACCCAGTAGAGAAGAAGGCCTGGAGATTCTCAACGTGGCGCGTTATTTTTTGCCCCATCTCTATGCGCTTTCAACGAATTCCCCTTTTTGGGAAGGGCGCGATACTGGTTTCAAGTCTTTCCGTTCAAAGATTTTTGATAAATTCCCAAGAACGGGTATTCCTCCGTTTTTTGCCAGCGTTGCGGAGTATGATAAATTTATCGAAATTTTGGTACGGACCAATTGTTTGGACAACGCCAAGAAAATTTGGTGGGATATTCGGTTACATCCCTTTTATCCAACCATCGAGTTCCGTATCTGCGATGTGGTCATGACTGTTGACGAGGTTACCTGTATTGCCGCATTGATGCAATGTATTGTTGCCAAATTACATAAACTGCATAAAAAGAACCAGACCTTTAAAAACTATCGGCGCCTACTCCTGAACGAGAATAAATGGCGTGCGGCACGATGGGGCGTTGAGGCCAAACTCATCGATTTCGGCAAAGAGGAAGAAGTTCCTTTTGCTAATCTGATGAACGAATTGTTGGAATTCATCGACGACGTCATCGATGGACTAGACTGCCGTACCGAGGTCAATTATGTCTACCAGATGTTAGAACAGGGATCAGGTGCCGACAGACAGTTGAAAGTTTTTGAGGAGACCAATGATTTGACGGAGGTTGCCAAATACATCGTACAGCAGACCGCAAAGGGGCTATAAGTTTAACATAGTTTAGAATCTAACGGTATAGTATATGCGTTATTTAGTACGTTACAATAAAAACGTAATTGCGAACTTTTCGGACAAAGGCCGGGAAAGCGAAGCAATCTATTGAAGTTAGAAGCTTCTCAATAAATTGCTTCGTCGCGAAAAGTTACTCGCAATAACGATTAAAATTAAAAATGCACAATACCTACAGAATAGCGATTTTTGATATGAATGCGGAGCATGCCAACGAAGGTATGCGTTGTATCAAGATGCTTGCGGGAGAATTTCTCGCTCAAGATGATATCGAAGGCAGTTACGATGTTTTTGAAGTGCGGATTGCAGGCGAAATACCGAAGCTGGAAGACTATGATATCTATATTTCTTCAGGCGGACCTGGGTCACCCTTGATTTCTGGTGAAGCTTGGGAAGCCGAGTATTTCGGATTGCTGGATTCTCTTTTGCGGCACAACCTATCCCGCCCGAATAAAAAACATTTATTTCTGATCTGTCATTCCTTTCAATTGGCCTGTTTGCATTGGGACCTGGCGAAAGTCACTAAAAGGCGTTCGACCTCTTTTGGAATATTGCCTATTTTCAAGACCAAGAGCGGGGAGCACGAAACCCTTTTTGAGGGTCTAAACGATCCCTTTTATGCAGTTGATTCAAGAGACTATCAGGTTATAGGTCCAAAAGAATGGAAGTTGGATACTTTAGACGGAAAAGTGCTCTGTCGTGAAAAAATACGCCCTAACGTGCCGTTGGAGCGGGCCGTGATGGCGATTCGTTTTTCCAATGAAATATTTGGGGTTCAGTTCCATCCCGAAGCAGATGCCGAAGGAATGTTGCGCCATTTTCAAAAAGAAGAAAAGCGGGAACAGATCATAAAAAAATATGGCAAGCACAAGTACTTTAATATGCTGGACCAGTTGGTGGACGAAAGCAAGATTATGAAGACCAACCATACTATAATTCCCCGGTTTTTGATGTTGGCTGTTGACGCCATCGAACGCAACAAACTACAATCTGTATGATACCTAAGACTAGGGAAACATTTAATAAAAATTTTAAGCAGGAATACTACGAAAATCTTCTGCACCATATCGAGGAAACCTATTCTGAACCCAGTGCCTTTCGAATTTCGGAAACCCCAGTTTTTATTGATAAAGAGCTAAAGGAAAAGGTTTTTTTGGCCTGTAACGCTATTATCGAACAATTGTGGCAGATCGATTTTCCTGAAATCAGACAGAAATTTATTCCGAAAGAATTACAATCGCCCGTACCTATGGGGAAACCTGACTTTCTGGCCATCGATTTCGGGTTATGTGATGATGGAGAGGGCGGTATAACACCTCAACTTATCGAATTACAGGCCTTTCCGACCCTTTTTTTTTACCAACCCTTTTTGGCCAAGGCTTTTTTGGAACTCTATCCGAATATCGAGAAGGAAAAACTACATTTTTATTTTAGCAATCTTGACGATGAAAGCTATAGAAAAGAAGTCGGTGAGGTGATACTTGGCGGTGAAAACCCTGAAAATGTTATTTTGTTAGAACTCTTTCCCGAGAAACAAAAGACCCGTATCGATTTCTGGTCTACCAAAAAAGCATTGGGCATTGAGGTAGTATGCATGACCAAAGTCATCAAAGAAGGTCGGAAACTCTTCTATGAAAAAGATGCCAAAAAAATACCTATTCATCGTATATATAACCGTGTAATTTTTGACGAATTGCAACGCATCGAAAATCTTGAAATCACTTTCAACCTAAACGACGATTTAGATGTCGAATGGGTGACCCACCCCGATTGGTTCTTTATGATATCAAAATGTATCATGCCACTCTTGAAACACAAGAACGTACCGAAGTCATACTATTTGAACGATTTCCCTGAAGAGCTAGATTTAAGCAAGTTTGTGCTAAAACCTTTATTTTCTTTTGCGGGTCAGGGTATTAACTTATATCCCGATAAAGAGACTATCGATAACATCGAGGATAAGCCTAATTATATTCTACAGCAAAAGGTAAAGTATGCCTCTTTGGTCAAAACCAATACCGAAAAGAAATCAAAAGTAGAATTGCGTATCCTCTACATCTGGAGCAAGGAGGAAAATCGCCTGAAGCCCGTTATCAATCTTACGCGCATGAGCAAGGGCGAAATGATCAACGTAACGCATCAGGTCAACGAAACCTGGATTGGGTCTTCTATTAGCTTTTTTGAGGAGTAATTATTTTTTTAGGCTCCCCACTTTAGAAAAAGAGGGGTGTCATGTTTAGGCGTGACGGGGAAATTGATTCGCAAACTTGTTCATGTACGATTGTTTGTCTTTCGTCTTGATGGGATTACCCACTTAATCCCTACTTCCGCAAGCGGACGCCTCCCTTTGAAAAAAGGGAGGAGCTAAACCATTCTAGCCCATCAACTTCGCCACATACTTCCCAATCACATCAAACTCTAAATTCACAGCGGTACCCACTTTATACGAATTGAACCGCGTATGCTCATAGGTATACGGAATTATGGCAACGCTAAAGGTATTTGTGCCTGAATCGATTACCGTAAGGCTGGTTCCATCTATGGTAATCGATCCTTTTTCTATAGTAGGGTTGCCTTTTGAAGCATTGTATTCAAACGAAAAAATCCAACTCCCGTCTTTTTCTTGTACCTCTGTACAGATTCCGGTCTGGTCGACGTGACCCTGAACGATATGTCCGTCCAATCGAGACCCCAGGATCATGGCGCGTTCCAAATTTACTTTTTCGCCAACTTTAAGGCGGCCAAGGTTTGTCTTCTGTAAGGTTTCGTCAATGGCGGTGACGGTATAGGTATCTCCATCCAAAGAAACTACGGTAAGACAAACGCCATTATGTGATACGCTTTGGTCGATTTTGAGTTCTGGGGTCAATGATGATTTTACGGTAATATGTAGGTTTCCGCCATCAAGATCCAAATGCTGTACTTGACCCAAAGTTTCGATAATTCCTGTAAACATGTTCCGTTTAAATTAAGTAATTTTGCGTTTAGTCAAAGTTGGCCCCAATGTTTGATTGAAGTTCATATTTTACCTCCATTTCGAGGAGGTGGGAACCGCCAAAAACGGTTTCGAGCGGGGCTACAAAGGTAAAGAATATCATGCAGGAAGAAGGAAAAATAAAACTGGGTATTTCTATTGGTGATTTGAACGGAATAGGGTGCGAAGTCGTACTTAAGACCTTTGAAGATACCCGTATGTTAGATTTTTGTACGCCCATTATTTTTGCATCGAACAAAACGATTTCCTTTCAGAAAAATGAGCTGGGCATCAACATCAATTATCACGGGGTACAAGATGCTTCTAAAGCCCTCGATGGAAAAATCAATGTTGTCAATGTTTGGAAGGAAGTGCCCATTATCAAGTTCGGTGAAGCTACGGTGGAAGCCGGTAAATATGCGATAAAGTCATTACGGGCATCAGTGGAAGCACTAAAAAATGATGACATCGATGTCTTGGTCACTGCACCCATCAATAAGAACAATATTCAATCGGAAGATTTTAAGTTTCCGGGACATACTGATTTTCTTGCGCAAGAATTCGAGGGTGAAAGTTTGATGTTTATGATAAGTGACGGACTCAAAATCGGACTACTGACCGATCATGTCGCAGTAAAAGATGCCCCGTCTGCCATCAACCCTATTTTGATTCGAAACAAAGTCCGGACAATAGAAAAATCGTTACTGATGGATTTCGGTGTCCGTGCCCCAAAAGTGGCCATGTTGGGTATAAACCCGCATAGTGGCGATAATGGCATCATCGGTAAGGAAGATGATGAGGTATTGAAACCGGTAATCAAGGAAATGTCAGATGCCGGACATTTGGTTTTTGGCCCTTATGCGGCCGATAGTTTTTTCGGTTCAGATGGCTATAAAAATTTCGATGCAATTTTAGCCGCATACCACGATCAAGGGCTTATTCCCTTTAAAACTTTATCCTTCGGAAAAGGAGTGAATTTTACAGCTGGGCTTTCGAAAATACGCACCTCTCCCGACCACGGAACGGCATATGAAATTGCTGGAAAGGGTAAAGCTGACTTCGGTTCTTTCAAAGAGGCCGTCTTTATGGCATTACAAATTTTCAAAAACCGCAAAGAATATCAAGAATTGACTGAAAATTCCCTACAAAAGCAGCGTGTTAGACGTTAACTGAATCGAAGGGCAATTCTACGCTGAGGGGCTTTTTGAATTACAAGAAAAAAGGATTGGAACTTTACTAAAAAATAGTATCTTTGCACCCGCCTTTATTAAGCGTAGGTATTAAAAAGTAGTGTTGAAATGATGAAGCAAAAGGGGTTTAGCATTCCTTTCTCAGGATTAAAGCAAGGGAAACACGATTTTCAATATACAATCAACAACGAGTTCTTTGAATCTTTTGGGTACGACGAGTTCAATGAGACAAATATAGTCTTGAACGTTACATTGAAAAAGATGAGCACCATGCTCGAATTGGAGATGAAAGCTCAGGGCGCAGTAAACGTCGATTGCGATTTGACCAGTGAACCCTATGAACAACCAATTTCATCGGAATTGGAATTGGTTGTTAAGTTCGGCGAAGAATACAATGATGAAGACGATGAAATATTGGTTCTTCCCCATGGGGAACATCAAGTAAATGTCGCTCAGTATGTGTACGAAATGTTGGTGTTGGCCGCGCCGGTAAAACGAATTCACCCGGGCGTATTAGACGGCACCTTGCAATCGGAAGCCCTGAAAAAGCTGGAAGAGTTACGGCCCAAGGAAAAAAAGGAAACGATAGAGGAAAACGATCCCCGATGGGATGAATTAAAGAAACTGTTAACGGATAAATAAGTTATAAAATGGCACATCCTAAAAGAAAAATATCGAAAACCAGAAGGGACAAAAGAAGAACGCACTATAAGGCGGTTGCACCAACTTTGGCAAAAGACCCTACTACAGGTGAGATGCACTTATTTCACAGAGCCCACTGGCACGAAGGTAAATTGTACTACAAAGGTCAAGTCTTGATTGATAAGACCGAAGAGGTCGAGGCATAGTACTTTCCGTACATAAAGAATTAAAAACTCTCGTATATAAATCGGGAGTTTTTTTATTGGGTATACTTTGGTTGATTCTGCATTCCATACTGCTATGAGGCGGCCGGTAACACCACTGCCGATTATAGGGCAAGACCCTGTTTCAGAAGTAATTTTGGGCTTCTGGTAACTAACGAATATTAAGTTTAACTATAATCTTAAAAACGCCTAGTTTTTAGACAAAAATTCGTTAAAAATGATTAATTTTCAAGAATTTTAAGGCATTTTTGAAGGTTTTTGATATCAAATCAACTTTAGAATGGGTAAAATAACGGCAGCGATTACGGCTGTAGGGGCGTATGTACCAAAATTTGTGCTCACCAACAAAATGTTGGAAGGTATAGTAGAGACCAACGACGAATGGATCGTTTCAAGAACCGGTATAAAAGAAAGGCGTGTTCTAAAGCCCGAAGAAGGTGAAGGTACATCGTTTTTGGCTATAAAAGCGGCCGAGGATCTTATCCGAAAGAAAAACATCAATCCTGAGGAAATCGATTTGGTAATTGTTGGTACGGCCACTCCTGACAGCATGGTTGCATCGACTGCGGCTTTTGTCGCATCTGAAATTGGTGCTGTTAATGCATTTGCCTACGATCTTTTAGCGGCATGCTCCAGTTTTTTGTTCGGAATGTCGACGGCTGCCAGCTATATACAGTCAGGCAGATATAAAAAAGTTTTGTTGATTGGTGCTGATAAGATGTCGTCGATTATAGATTATACCGATCGTACGACTTGTATAATTTTTGGTGATGGTGCCGGTGCTGCTTTGTTCGAACCCAATGAAGAAGGTTTGGGCCTACAAGATGAATATCTGAGAGCAGATGGCGGTGGCAGGCCGTATCTGGGTATGGATGCTGGGGGTTCTTTGTTACCAGCCTCTGAAGAGACCGTTAGAGACCGCAAGCATTTTATCTATCAAGAAGGAAGAACAGTCTTTAAGTTCGCCGTGTCGAAAATGGCAGATGTAGCAGAAAGAATTATGAAGCGCAATAACCTAGACCATTCTGATGTTGCTTGGTTAGTTCCCCATCAGGCTAACAAGAGAATCATAGACGCGACAGCGAACAGAATGGGCTTGGACAGTGCTAAAGTAATGATGAACATTCAGCGTTATGGTAATACCACCTCGGCGACCTTACCTCTTTTATTGGCCGATTTCGAGAATCAACTAAAAAAGGGTGACAATCTGGTCTTCGCAGCTTTTGGTGGAGGCTTTACTTGGGGTTCCATTTACTTAAAATGGGCTTATAACTAAAAAACCGATTACTAAACAAAATCAATTTCAATGGATATTAAAGAAATTCAAAGCCTGATCAAATTCGTTGCAAAATCGGGTGCAAGTGAGGTAAAGTTGGAGATGGATGATTTAAAAATCACTATCAAAACAGGTTCTCCTGAATCTAGTCATGAAACAACTTACGTTCAACAGATTCCTATGGCCCAAGCTGCAATGGCACCTGGTTTACAACCTCAGGTCCAAACCACGGAGGCTGCTTCATCAGAATCGGCTGCGGATAGTAAAAAGGATGACGACTCAAAGTACATTACTATCAAGTCGCCTATTATCGGTACATTCTATCGCAAGCCTTCTCCCGATAAAGAATCTTTTGTCGAGGTCGGAAGCACAATTGCCAAGGGTGACGTGCTATGTGTTATAGAGGCAATGAAACTTTTTAACGATATCGAATCGGAGGTTTCCGGTAAGATCGTAAAGGTATTGGTAGAGGATTCTTCTCCTGTTGAATTCGACCAACCGTTGTTTTTGGTAGATCCATCCTAAGGATAAATTCCAAATTCTCCCTGAAACTTCGGGGACTAGTCCCAAAAATATGATTTTTGGAATTTGTCACTTGCCTCGTATTTTCGGGGTTGGAATTTAAAATTTTAAAAGTATGTTCAAAAAAATATTGATTGCAAATAGGGGAGAGATAGCACTTCGTGTTATACGAACTTGTAAAGAAATGGGCATAAAAACCGTGGCGGTCTATTCTAAGGCCGATGAAGAAAGTTTGCACGTTCGTTTTGCTGATGAGGCCGTATGTATAGGTCCGCCCCCAAGTAGCGAATCGTATCTCAAGATTCCGAATATTATTGCAGCTGCCGAAATCACCAATGCCGATGCAATTCATCCAGGCTATGGTTTTCTTTCCGAAAACGCAAAATTTTCCAGAATTTGCGCCGAGCACGAAATTAAGTTTATCGGAGCTTCTGGTGAACAAATTGACCTTATGGGCGATAAGGCCACTGCAAAAGCGACCATGAAAAAAGCAGGCGTACCCATCGTGCCAGGGTCTGATGGTTTATTGAAAGACGTTGCCGATGCCAAAAAAGTGGCCAAGAAAATGGGCTACCCTGTGATGGTCAAAGCTACCGCGGGAGGTGGTGGAAAGGGGATGCGTGCCGTTATGAAAGAAGAGAAAATGGAGGAGCTCTTCGAAAGCGCCGTTCAAGAGGCGACTGCTGCCTTTGGTAATGGTGCCATGTACATGGAAAAACTGATTGAAGAACCGCGACATATCGAAATACAGATTGTGGGCGATCAATATGGTAAGGCTTGTCACTTATCGGAACGTGATTGCTCTATTCAGCGCAGACATCAAAAATTGACCGAGGAGACCCCATCGCCATTTATGACCGATAAATTAAGGGATGCTATGGGAAAATCTGCCGTAAAAGCTGCAGAATTTATAAAATATGAAGGGGCAGGTACCATAGAATTTTTGGTTGACAAGCATCGTAATTTCTACTTTATGGAAATGAACACCCGTATTCAGGTCGAACACCCGATTACGGAACAGGTAATCGATTACGATTTGATCCGCGAACAGATATTGGTAGCTGGCGGAGTACCTATTTCAGGCAAAAACTACTTGCCGAAACTACATTCCATCGAATGCCGGATCAACGCGGAGGATCCATATCATAATTTTAGACCTTCTCCAGGAAGAATAACGACCTTGCATACCCCAGGAGGACATGGGGTTCGTATGGATACACATGTGTATAGTGGTTATAGTATTCCACCGAACTACGATTCGATGATTGCCAAACTGATTACGACGGCCCAGACCCGCGAAGAAGCCATTAATAAAATGAAGCGGGCACTAGATGAATTTGTAATAGAGGGCATCAAGACCACGATACCCTTTCACAGGCAATTGATGGATCATCCCGATTATTTGGCAGGTAATTATACAACTGCCTTTATGGATGATTTTAAGATGGAGCCGAAACCGGAAGAATAGAATAACAGCCCCGACTAGTATCGGGGTTTTTTGTGCAATGAAATGAAACTGAGCTACTGGGAATATAAAACATGGCTTTATAACATCGATTTTACGATTGTAGGTAGTGGTATTACAGGCCTAAGCTGTGCTTTACATCTCCACAATCGGTTTCCCAATGCCAAAATACTGATTTTAGAAAAAGGGGTTTTACCGCAGGGAGCAAGTACCAAAAATGCTGGGTTTGCTTGTTTTGGTAGTATTTCAGAGATCTTAAGTGATTTAAAAAACCATTCCGAACAGGAGGTTCTAGAACTCGTACAAAAACGTTGGGACGGTATTCAAATACTTCGGAAGAACCTTGGTGATACCGTTATCGATTTTCAAGATTATGGAGGACATGAATTATTTCTTAAAAAGGATATTGATTTATTTTATCGCTGTTCAGAAAGATTGGATGAGGTAAACCAACTGCTACATCCTGTCTTTGGCAAAGAAGCTTTCCAGAAGCACCCCAACTCCTTCAGATTTAGGAATATACACGAAAACTATATTACAAACATCTTCGAGGGCCAATTGAACACCGGTAAAATGATGCGGAAGCTATTGCAACTAGTCAATGAAAGTGGCGCGATTATTTTGAACTCTGTTGTCGTACAAGAATTTACCGATAACAATACATCCATTTTGGTAAAAACAAATGAGTTTGAATTTGACACCAAAAAGTTGTTCATCGCTACCAATGGTTTCGCCTCTAAACTTTTGAAAGAAGATATTAAGCCTTCAAGGGCACAGGTGTTGGTCACTAAACCTATAGAAAAACTTGATATAAAGGGTACTTTCCATTTCGACGAGGGGTACTATTATTTTCGTAACATCGACAATCGTATTCTTTTCGGCGGAGGGAGGAACCTCGATTTGAAAGGCGAGCAAACCGATCGCTTTGAGCAAACCGATCTTATTCAAAAAAAGCTCGAAAATCTACTTAAAGAAGTTATTTTGCCAGAAACCCCATTTGAAATTGACAGAAGGTGGAGCGGCATCATGGGCCTAGGCGAACAAAAAAAGCCCATCGTAAAGCAAATTTCAAATAATGTTTTCTGTGGAATACGTTTGGGTGGTATGGGCATTGCCATTGGTAGTCTTATCGGTAAAGAACTGGGCGACTTGGCTTAGTCCTATGTGCCTTTCTGAAAGCTTTTGGGACCGAAACAAATTATAGATAACGTACATAACTTTAAGTTTCGAAAGTTTACTAGACTACATTGTAAGTCTGCCCTATTATAACTACTTTAATCCTATCCTATAGTAATCAATTTAGATTTCATGGCAAAAAAGACATACCTACGAAGCAGCGAATGGTTCAATAGTGACAACAAAAAAATGAATTTTACGCACCGTTCGTGGTTGCGTAATCAGGGCTATCCCGATGATTATTTTGAGGGTAAGCCTGTTATCGGTATATGCAATACTTGGTCTGAACTGACACCTTGTAACGGTCACCTTCGTGACGTTGCGCAAATTGTTAAAAGAGGTATTTTGGAGGCGGGGGGCTTTCCTATGGAATTCCCAGTGATGAGTTTAGGCGAGACGATAATGCGGCCAACGACCATGTTGTTCAGAAATTTGGCCAGTATGGACACCGAAGAATCGATTCGGGCAAACCCTTTGGACGGAATCGTTTTGTTAACAGGTTGCGACAAAACCACTCCCTCTACGGTTATGGGAGCCTGCAGTGTTGATCTGCCGACCATTGTCGTACCGGGAGGCCCTATGCTCAGTGGTCGTTTTCGAGGCGAAAAAATAGGCTCCGGTTCCATGAACTGGATGGTGAAGGAAAAGCAAAAAAAAGAGGGTTTTACCGATGCCGATTTTGTCGAGGCCGAGGTATGTCTGTCAAGAAGTATTGGTCACTGTAATACTATGGGGACCGCTTCTACTATGGCGACTATGGTCGAAGCACTGGGGTTGACACTGCCGGGATTCTCTTCGATACCTGCAGCCGATTCGAGAAAAAAGATGTTCGCCCAACTTTCTGGAAGGCGTATTGTTGAAATGGTAAACGAAGATTTAAAACTTTCAAAAATATTGACGCGAAAAGCATTTGAAAATGCAATTGTAACCAATTCGGCTGTTGGGGGGTCTACCAATCTGATCGTTCACTTGACCGCCATCGCGGGGAGGATAGGGGTCGATTTGAAATTAGAAGATTTTGATGCCCTCGGTAGTAAGGTGCCACTACTGGTTAACCTAAAGCCCTCAGGGAAGCACTTAATGGAAGATTTTTTCTATGCTGGCGGACTTCCCGTTGTGCTTAAGAATCTAAAACCCATACTGCATAATGAGGTGATTACCGTTAACGGGAAAAATTTTGGCGACAATTATACGAGTGCAGTTTGCTATGACGCTGATGTAATAAGTTCTCTTGAGAAACCGCTACAAAAGGAAGCGGGGATAGCTGTTTTAAAAGGTAATCTTTGTGAAAATGGAGCGGTAATCAAACCTTCGGCAGCGTCAAAAAATTTGATGAAACACAGCGGAAAGGCAGTTGTTTTCGAAACTATGGAGGATTACCATAATCGAATCGACGATCCCGATCTTGATATTGATAAGAATAGCGTTATCGTATTGAAAGGGGTAGGTCCCAAAGGGTATCCTGGAATGCCCGAAGTGGGAAATGTCGACCTCCCAGAGAAATTAATAATGCAGGGAGTGACCGATATGGTGCGAATTTCAGATGGACGCATGAGTGGCACTGCTGGAGGAACGGTAATCCTACATGTTTCCCCAGAATCCACGGTCGGGGGTAATCTGGCTTTAGTTGAAAATGGAGACATCATCGAACTCGACGTAGCCCAAAGAAGATTGCACCTCGCGGTTTCCGATGAGGAACTTGCAAAACGAAAAGAAGCTTGGAAAGCTCCAAAACCACTCGCTGATCGTGGTTGGGTGAAATTATATATCGACCATGTTGAACAGGCCGATAAAGGAGCCGATCTTGATTTTCTGGTTGGCGGATCAGGCTCAAAAGTAGAACGTGATTCACATTAAGACCTCATTTTGAACTCTACCTGCCGAAGGTATGGCAGAGCGTGGCAATACCGTTTATCAACATTCGAATCATTTAGCATAGAAGTAACAAAAAACAGATTGCAAGCCTAATAAAGCATTGGGCAATTTCAGGATTGCGATGACAAGAAGATGCCAACAAAACAACAACTCTATGATTTCTGCCAAACCTTTGTAGAAGGTCGAATTTCCCGTATCCGAAACAATATTAAAGACGTTCAAGAATCGTTGAGCTCGGAAACGAAAAGTAGCGCGGGCGATAAACATGAAACCGGCCGGGCAATGCTGCAATTGGAACGCGAAAAGATGGGGCAACAATTAGCGGAGGCAGAAAAAATAAGAATGGTGTTAGCAAAAGTTGGCCTAGAGAACAAGTCGGGAACGGTCGGCTTAGGTAGTTGGGTGAAGACTTCAAAAACGGATTATTTTTTATCTATTTCTGCAGGAGAATATAAAGATAATGGCCCTTCGGTATTTTGTATTTCTACCGGAACGCCTATTGGCCGATTACTACTAGGTAAATCAGAAGGGGATACTATTACCTTTAATCTTGAGGAAATAAAAATCTTAAAGATCGAATAATATTTCCTTTAAGAAACCATTAAAATTCTCGTTTTCCGAATTCACTTTCGATGAATTTCGATTTGTTCTTATTGCTATTTAGGGTATACGAAAGGTTGAGTATAAACATATCTACTTCATAGACATAGTTTGTAGTCGTAAAAAATTCGCCAGGTTGTTCGGTCGTAATGCGCTGTTCATTAGTATTTAAAAGGCCCAGATCTATATTCTGCCATTGCAAGGTAGCGACAAGGCGGTCGTCTAAAAAAGTCTTTCGGAAAGTAAGGTTCGGGGAATAAAACCTGGAATCTTCGCCTTGCGCTGTATTTCTTGCTGAAAGATAATTTAATGTGAATTGCAGTGAACTACTTTTGGAGAATGTATAAGTCGAATTGGCGTTAACCGAATAAATAAAGGAGTTGCTATCGACACTTCTACCATCGAATTCGCCATCTATTTGATAGGTGTAGAAATTCGCACCTAAAAAATTAGACCAGTTCTGTGTAGGTTTTAGCTGTGTTCCGATTTCTAGCCCAAGCGATTTTCCCTCTCCTACATTGGAATAGATTCGGTTCAGAATGGTATCGTTATATATGGTGTTGACACGATTTACTAGGTTTTTTGTTTTTCTGAAGTAACCTGTGACAAAAACCGAATTGCCACCTTTAAAGTTTTTGGTAACGCCCATTTCAAAGAGGTCAACAAACTCAGGTAGCAGGGTTGGGTCACCCTGTTCCAAAGTCTCGGAATGTTCTCGTTCGGGAAACGGGTTCATCTTGAATGTAGTCGTACGCTCTACCCTTTTACTGTAGGCAGCCTTAAATCTGGTGTTGTTTTCCGTAGTGTATTGCACACTTGCCGAAGGATATAATTTAACAAAATCATAGGTCAACGTAGTGTCGATCGTATTGTTCTTGTCGCGAAGGTCAAAATCCCTGTCCATGATTTCAAGACGTGTGCCTACTGCATATTTCCATTTCTCTTTTTTACCGTTGAGTTGCAAGTATCCCGAGTGAATCGTTCTTTTTAAATCTACCTCGCTCGAGAATTCAGGTACCAGTTCGAATTCATCGTTAATATCGGTTCGTCTTTCATAAATAAAATCGCCTTTATGGTCTAGGTTACGATATTGGTACCCTGTTTCTAATTGGCCCAAGTTAAAAGGCTTCCAGGCATAGTCGATTTGGAAACGTAGACCGTTCAAGGGGTTGTCGTTCGTATTGAATTCGTCTTGAATTAGGGTGGAGGTATCGGGGTAGGCCAAATTCCGATTGGTCGTAGGACCTCCTAGAAGGGTGTATTCATAAAGTAAAGAGGCCGATAATTTTGAGCTGTTTGGAAAGCTATGGCCGTAATCGAAACTCCCCAGGATAAAATCACCTCGGCGTATTCTCAGATTTTCATTGAAATATTGAAAGGTATAGATCCGTTCTCCGCCTTCTGCCGGACTGATGGCATGGTTATCGAAATACAGAATGTCGGCCGTTCTATCTTTGCTCCGCTTTCCGCCGTAAAAACCCAAAGAAAAGGAGTTTGTGCTATCGGGGGTATAATCTACGGTAAACCTTCCGTTGTAGTTGACTTCGTCAAAACTGCGTTCACCATCGGATGGAAATCGTGTAAGCGTATCTTCGATAATGGTAAAGGCGTCTCCCTCGCGTCTTCCTGCAAGATCGTTGCGTTGATAGCTAGCGCCAAGCGAAATATTCCACTTGTCTTTTACAATGTTATAAGTGGCATCTACACCATACCGTTGAGCAAATTCGGCATTGTCATAATCCTCGACCGATGGTAATCCGGCACGAATATTGATCTGTGCGAACGCACCATCTGCTGCTCCTTTTTTAGTAATGATGTTCAAAATACCCGCTTTACCTTCAGGGTCGTATTTAGCTGATGGTGCAGTAATGAGCTCAACACGTTCTACGGCATTTGCAGGTAACTGGTTCATTAGCGTACTGGCATTGCCCTGTAATGGTTTTCCGTTAAGCAATACTACGAAACCCGTACTGCCGCGAACGCTTATTTCGCCAAGTCCGTCAACAGTAACCGAAGGAAGATTTTTGATAACATCGGTCGCTGAACCACCTTGACTGTTCTGAAATTTTGTTGCATCGAAGATCTGTCGATCAATTTTATTGATGACCGTTGGACGCTCGCCTTCTACTATTACCTCGTTCAACTGATTTTGCCCAATTGTAAGGCGAACAACGCCAACATTGAAAGCAGCAGTTCGACTGGTTATTTTGATATCACGAATCGTTTTGATCTGGTAGCCGATGAAAGAAGCCTCTAAATAATAAATTCCGCGCTTGAGCTGGTCAATTATAAAATTTCCTTCCGTATCGGTTATTACTCCAGTAATCAATGCACCGTCCTCTTGATTAAAAAGGGCCGCAGTCGCATATTCTAGAGGTTCATCATTAATGCCCTCGACTATTCGCCCCTGTAACTGGGCCGTACATAGGTTGGAGAACAACATGAAAAAAGAAATAATAAGGAGAGCGGTTTTCAGGGTAATCGTTTAAATTCTATATAAAGATAGATATATCAAACTTCTGATTGTAGCATTCTAGAAAATTATAACAAACCTGTAAAGACTTTATATTTTGTACCGTTCCGGTAATATCAAAGCGTTTTCAAGAGCAGGTTTTTTTGAATCGATTTTTTTGACTTTGGAAGAAAGATGTAATATATTTTTAGCTAATACCTTTCATAGAAAGTAAAGTGGCGGACCAAACGATTATCGATGAGATAAAAATACCGATGGTATTTGCCCAAAATGCTTTTTGTCTTTCGATTTTGAAAAGATATGTAGCAATACTTCCGGCGTAAACGCCAGTGCCCGGTAACGGTATCATCACAAAAAGAATAAGGCCCCAAAACCCAAATTTTTGAATTTTTTCGCCTGAACCGATTTTTGCTTTGCGAGCTACATAAAGGGCCGATTTTTTGTAGAAAACCCAGCGCAAAAAATACCTGTTGATTCTATCAAGAAAAAATAACATTAACGGAAAGACAAGTACATTGGCCAGAAAGCAAACCACGAATACCAAATAGACATTAAGTCCGTTTAGCATTCCATAGGGAATTCCCGCTTTGGCTTCCCCGAAAGGAGAAAGACTCCAAAGAATGGCGATTACGAAATCTATGAGCACAGCTTTTTTTTGAAAGCTGCTAAAGTAATACTATGACACTCTTAACCGTTATATCATGTCATAAAAAATGATTAAAATTCAAAAGAAATTCATTCGTACGAATCGTTTTTTAGCCGACCTTGAAATGAATAAGGAATTAAGATTGGGTTTTTCTACTTTTTGTGTTTTCTAAGTTCGGCATACAATAAAAGATAACTATCTGTGTTTTAGACAGACACATTTTAATAACCCAAAATCTTTAAACCATGAAATTAGTATTCGCAAAATTATTCTTGTTGGCATTTGTCTCAATGACCGCTTTTTCTTGTAGCGTTAAGTCTGAATTGGAAGACATTGCCGATGAGCTTGAAGAAGAATTCAACACTGATGCAAGAACTGACGTCATCAAATTGGAAAATAGCAACTAAGACTTGTTTTATACATAGTAAAAAGGAGCCCTTTCAGAAGGCTCCTTTTTTTGTGGTGTGTCCTTTTATTGCAAAGACACTTTCAATGCTAGTTTTTAGGTACTGTACTATTAGCGCATTATCAGTGGCAGTCAGATTCATTGGGCAAAAAGGTTAGAAAGTGTCTTAGGGCTTTTGAAGAGTAGTTCAGCATAATCACTCACCTTTCGTTTGGTCTTGTAGTGCGAATCTACAAGTACATTGAACTTGCGAATAATCTCGACCTGATCATACTGCAATTTTTTCAAGATATACTGTTCCTTGGCCAATGTGGTGCAGATAATAATCAACCGCTTTAAAAGCATTTGCGGCATATCTCCTTGAATGTGGTCGGGCGTTGAAAATTCGTTGTCGAAAACTTCATATATTTTGTTGAACTTTCACTGTTGATCAGCTAGAATGCTTATTATAGGAAGGTCTTGGGTACCGAAGAATAAAATTCCGTTACGCGAAACCTCACTATCATGATTTCTTATGCAGTAAAATTCCCTATTAAAAATAAATGCTGTTAAGGGCGATGTTGCTTTTGTTTAGGAAACATGCTGTAGATAAGTTGTAGTGATAAGTTGATCAGGAAGCAGTGCGACCAGTTGACCATCGATTTCGACCTCAAGGGTTTTTTGATTTCTATTCCATAGGGTGCTAATATTTCCGTGTTGACCGAAAAGTGATTTTCGAACTTTTTAATGTCATCGGTAAGTCCCAAGAGGGGACCGATTTTTGCGTTGTGGAATTCAAATTTCATACGGCTTTAAAGCTGTTTTTTTTAACATGTAGCCTTGGTCCAATTTTTAGGGCCATCTTCACCTAAATTTTTTAAGGCTCTTCGTTAAACAATAATGTTAATCGTTACCAACAATTTGTTCAGTAAAAGCAGTTTGCGTACTATTGAAAGAATTCTTGCAAATATGGTCAACAATGAATGAAATTAAGCAGTACGATGAAGCGGCACACAAGTTTTATGGACTTCAGGATATAGTGGGCTTACCCTTGATTTCCTGGGATCAGTACGGCGCATATTTCAATACGGCCTGTAAGAACTATGAGGATATCGTTTCATTACAACAGTTGGCCAAAAACAATAAGTGGGCGTATCATACAGAGTTTGAAGCGGCATTATTCGACAAAAAAAGCGTAATAGTAGTTACTGACGTCAAGTTGACAATAGTACACGCCACAAGCAATATTTCATCGATGAACGGATACCTGCCTAAAGAAATTTTAGGCCAGAAACCAAACCTATTTCAGGGCCCAAAGACTTGTATGGAAACTGCGAAGCGCATAAGAACGGCGATAATCAACGAATTGCCTTTCGAAGAGACCGTGGTCAATTACAGAAAAAATGGTTCTGCTTATAATTGTTGGATAAAAGGTGAACCTATTTTCGATACCGCTGGTAAGCTTGTCAATTTTGTTGCCTATGAAAAGGAGGTAGCATAAACAATTCAAAATCCGAATTACAACATTCTCTGCCTCTCGCTTAGCATAAAATTCGAAAGGACGTAGATTGAAAGCCTTACGTTCTACGTAGTTACGAACAGCGATTTTTTGTCTTTCCTATTATTAGAAACTACAGCTGTCAATTTCCGTGACCCGTAGCGTATTAACCATACCTTTATCCTTCATCGGCATGGCAGCTAGACTGATTAGCATATCGCCAACATCTAGAAATCCTTTCTTACAAGCGATTTGGTTAACGTCTTCAATAGTCTCATCGGTAGTAACATATCGGTCGTAATAAAAGGCCCTCACACCCCAAAGTAGATTCAATTGGGTCAATATACGTCTGTTCGAGGTAAACACGAGAATATGGGCGCTAGGCCGCCATGCTGATATTTGAAATGCGGTGTATCCACTATTGGTCAATGTAGATATCGCCTTCGCCTGTATTTCGTTGGCCATAATCGCGGCATGGTAGCATATTGATTTGGTAATGTATCGATTGGTGCGAATGTGTGGGGGGTCATGGGGTACACGAATAAGGTCTGAGCCCTCAACACTTTGTAGAATGCTAGTCATCTTTTCGATAACTTGAACGGGGTAATTACCAACTGAAGTTTCACCTGATAACATTACCGCATCGGCACCGTCCATCACCGAATTGGCTACATCGTTCACCTCGGCACGAGTTGGGGTAAGGCTCGTAATCATGGTTTCCATCATTTGGGTCGCAATGATTACGGGTATACGTGCTTTTTTCGCACGTAATACGAGCTGCTTTTGAATCAATGGAACTTCTTGTGCAGGTACTTCTACGCCCAAATCACCACGGGCCACCATCAGGCCGTCACAGTACGCAACTATTTTATCAATATTCTCTACGGCCTCGGGCTTTTCGATTTTGGCTATTATCGGAATCTTATGTTCGGAATGTTCGTTTATGATGTTCCGAAGGTCAATTAAATCTTGACTGAACCGTACAAAGGACAAAGCAATCCAATCTACATCTAGCGAGATCGCAAAAATGGCGTCCTTTACATCCTTTTCAGTAAGGGCGGGAAGGGAAATATTCGTATTGGGTAGGTTTACTCCCTTTTTTGATTTCAATGGGCCTCCCTGAATTACTTTGGCCCTGACTTCGTTCTCTCCGTTCGTGGTCATTACCTCGAACATCAGTTTGCCATCATCCAATAAAATATGTTCTCCGACTTTAACATCCCTCGGGAAAGCGGCATAGTTCATATATACCTTTTCACTAGTGCCCTCAAAAGGTTCGCCCGTAACGAAAGTAATTTCATCACCCGGAGCTACTACTACTTCACCTGCCATAACGCCTACTCTCAATTTGGGACCTTGAAGATCCGCTAGAATCGAAGTATAGTTGCCCATCTCTTCGTTCAGTTCACGGATCATTTCGATACGTTCCGTTACATCGTCGTAATCGGCATGTGAAAAATTAATGCGAAAGACATCCACACCGGCCTCGATCATCTCTCTCAGCACTTCTTTCTTGCTAGTGGCTGGCCCTAGGGTAGCAACTATCTTTGTCTTTTTATTACTTGGCATTGGTTAAAAAATTAAGTTGTTCTTAGATTTAAGTTTGTCGGTTTCTATAGTGTAGGCCGTCACTATTTTGGGTATGGCCAATAATGCTTTGATCAGGTTTTCTATTTCGCCGTTCCAATAACTATCCGAATCGTCTTGTTCAATTTTGATAAAAAAATCTACATCACGATGCTCGGGTACTATGTTGAACGCAGTATAAGACGTTTCGTTTTTAAAAAGATCGCTTCTGACCAAGGTGTCTTCTTTTAAACCGTTATTGGTAAAAAAAGTCCAGTACCTATCGTTAATATCATCTTTCCATTCAAAAATAGGAATTGTAATATGCGCTGATATATCGAGATCTTTCTGCCGTCTTTTAAAATCTGATTTCAAACAGAGATTCAAAGCGTAGGCCATAGCGTAATCTTCAAGACTACTGTGCAAAGCGATTAAATCAAAGGAATCTTCGTAAAATTCGGTCGAAATTTTATGTATTGCTACCATAGGCGCACAAAGACGCAAATATAATATTAATAAGGTACAACGCCTAGATTAGTGAAGTGTAAAGCTGAATTTGGGCAATCTATAACGTTTTAGTTACGTACGGGTATCCCTCAAGACTTGTCCATCTTATCTTGCAGTGCGTAATATGCCCTTTTCGAGGCACGCTCCTCAGCTTTCTTTTTTGAAGTTGCCCTAGCTTTGGCCATAACCTTATCGGCAATGGTCAGCTTTACGGCAAAATGCTTTAAAGTATCGTTGCCGGTGTCTTCGTATACATTATAATCGAACGATTTTTTCTGCTTTTGGCACCATTCTATCACAAGGCTTTTGTAGCTGATGACCTTGCCTTCTAGTTGTTCGATATCGACGTAGGGTTCAATAACCCTCTGGTCAATGAACTTTTTACAGTACTTGTAACCGCGGTCAAGATAAATGGCACCGACTAAAGCTTCGAAAACATTGCCATGTATGTTCTCTCCAAAATGTGATTTTGGTATTCGGCTCTTTACAAAATTGATTAGGCCAAGGTCTTTGCCGAGTTCGTTTAGGTGTTTTCGACTCACTATTTTTGAACGCATCTTGGTCAAATAACCTTCGTCACCTTCAGGAACTTCATCATATAAATAGCGTGAAATGATGGTTCCTAACATAGAGTCGCCCAAAAATTCTAAGCGCTCGTAATTCATTGGGATACCCTTTTTGTCTTTTTGATTGACCGATCGATGTAAAAAGGCTTTCTTATAGACACCTAACTTTTTGGGCTTAAACCCTAAGATATTGGTTATCCCCAAAAAAAAATCCCCATCCGCTTTCGAATAGGAATTGAATATATTGGAAGGAAAACCCATTGTGTTTAGTCGCTGATTTTCTTAAAAACTACACAGGCATTATGCCCTCCGAACCCGAACGTATTGCTCAATGCTACATTCACTTCCCGTTTTTGGGCCTTGTTCAACGTCAGGTTGAGTTTTGGGTCTATGTTTTCATCGACCGTGGTGTGGTTGATCGTCGGGGGTACTACCCCATGTTGCATAGCCAAGATAGAGGCGATAGCTTCAATGGCCCCTGCGGCACCAAGTAAGTGACCGGTCATTGATTTTGTTGAATTGATACTGATATTCGGTGCATGGTCTCCGAATACTTCGCTAATAGCTTTCAGCTCGGCCACATCGCCCAAGGGCGTTGATGTACCGTGCGTGTTTATGGCATCGATATCTTCGGGTTTCATGCCGGCATCGCGCAAGCAATTTTTCATTACCTGTACCACTCCAATACCATCCGGGTGAGGTGCGGTCATATGATACGCGTCGCTTGAAAGTCCGCCACCGGCGACTTCGGCGTATATTTTTGCACCCCTAGCTTTGGCATGTTCATATTCCTCCAAAATTAATGCTCCTGCACCCTCACCGAGAACAAATCCGTCGCGGGTAGCATCGAAAGGTCTTGAAGCTGTTTCGGGGCTATCGTTTCTTGTTGATAAGGCGTGCATGGCTCCAAAGCCACCCATACCGGCAATCGTCACCGCTGCTTCGCTACCTCCGGTAACGATAACATCACAATGGCCCAAACGGATATAGTTCAGGGCATCGATCATGGCATTGGCCGCGGATGCACAGGCCGATACCGTAGTATAGTTCGGGCCCATAAAACCATGCTTGATAGAGATATGTCCAGGGGCGATATCAGCAATCATTTTTGGAATGAAGAAAGGATTAAAACGTGGCGTACCATCACCTGCGGCAAAATTCATCACTTCGTTCTGAAAGGTTTCCAAACCGCCGATACCGGCACCCCAGATGACCCCGACACGAAACTTGTCGATTTTTTCTAGGTCTAACCCCGAATCTAAAATGGCTTCATCCGACGAGACAAGGGCATACTGTGCAAAACGATCTAATTTTCTGGCTTCTTTTCGATTAAAATGATCTTCGGCATTGAAATTTTTAAGTTCGCAGGCAAATTTGACCTTGAATTTTTCAGTATTATAATACGTTACAGGTGCTGAACCGCTCTTGCCGTTCTTTAGACCTTCCCAATATTCTTCGATATTGTTGCCTATGGGTGTCAATGCGCCCAATCCGGTAACTACAACTCGCTTTAATTGCATTGAACCTAATTTTAATTTTTAAGCCAAGCGTAAATTAAAAAAAATTATCCATGCGATAGGGTTACCACATGGATAAATTTAAATCTCATTCAAGAAATCATAAAGATTACTTCGCTTTTTCTATATAACTTATAGCTTGGCCAACTGTTGCGATGTTCTCAGCTTGATCATCGGGAATCTGAATGTCAAATTCCTTTTCGAATTCCATGATCAACTCCACGGTATCCAATGAATCTGCCCCTAAATCGTTTGTAAAGCTAGCTTCCGTTACCACTTCGTTTTCATCAACACCTAATTTATCAACGATGATAGCTTTTACTCTTGATGCAATGTCTGACATAATAATATTGGTTTTAAAAATTTAAATTGTTCGCAAAAATAAAAAACTTTGGTTTAATAACACCATTTCCCGTTAAAATGTATTGTAATTTAAGAAATTTAAATTCAAGAGTGGTATTTTCGTAAAGAATATTTCTACCGTGGTAACGCCTATTCCCCTCATGAAAAACATTGTACTTTTTGCCTCAGGTTCTGGATCTAATGTGGAAAACATTGTACGTTACTTTCAAGATAGGCATAACGTTGCTATTGCCTGCGTACTAGCTAACAAGAGGAATGCCAAAGTTTTAGATAGATGTAATGAATTGCATATTAATGGGTTGTATTTCAATATGAACGCTTTCTACAAAACGGATTGTATATTGAATATTTTACGGACCTTCAATCCCGACCTGATCGTACTGGCCGGTTTCCTTTTGAAAATACCTGAAAACCTACTACTAAATTTCCCTAATAAAATCGTCAATATACATCCGGCACTTTTGCCAAAATATGGAGGCAAGGGTATGTATGGGAATAAAGTGCACCAGGCAGTGAAAGACAATAAGGATATTGAAACGGGTATTACCATTCATTATGTTAACGAGAACTACGATGAGGGCGCCATCATCCATCAAGCAAAAACAGCAATTTCACCCTACGATAGCGTCGAAGCTATCGCTGAGAAAGTCCATATATTGGAGTATGAACATTTTCCCAAGGTCATAGAGAAACTCTTGACTTCCCCCGAAACTCCTGAAAAACCAGTTTCGACTCTCCTAAAGAAGGGTAAGAATTAATCAGATTTTCAAGCTGCTATGGCAAAAAAGGAAAAATTCTATACCGTTTGGAAAGGAAAAAGACCTGGGATCTATATTTCATGGGAAGATTGTAAGGCTGCTATTACTGGCTACAAAGGGGCACAGTACAAATCATTCCCCACATTTGATGCTGCAAAGAAGGCTTACAACGGTAATTATGATGATTACAAAGGCAAGAAAAAGGGCGAGCCCACCCTTACCCCCGAAGAACTTCTGAAATATGGTTCTCCCAATTATCATTCTATTTCAGTTGATGCCGCTTCAAGTGGAAATCCGGGAGTTATGGAATATCAGGGCGTAGATACTAAAACGGGCAAGAATCTTTTTAGTCAAGGGCCGTTTGCACAAGGCACCAATAATATTGGGGAATTTCTGGCACTTGTTCACGGCTTGGCCTTCTTAAAACAAAAAAGTAGTGACCGTATCATTTATACCGATTCAAGAACCGCTATGAGTTGGGTACGTAAAAGAACATGTAATACCAAGTTGCAGGAGACGCCTAAAAACAAGCCTTTATTCGACCTTATTCGAAGGGCTCTAGATTGGTTGAAAAACAATTCTTACAATACGCCGATCGTAAAATGGGAAACGAAGGCGTGGGGTGAGATCCCGGCCGATTTTGGACGGAAGTAAACCATTCACCGAATTTTCAAATTTGATACATATCGCACTCGCAAGTCGAGTCTCAAAATCGTATATTTGGAAAAAATTTCTTAACTAGATGAGTAAACTTTTGATTGTAGGCACGGTCGCCTTTGACGAAATCGAAACTCCTTTTGGAAAAACGGATAAAATTCTAGGCGGTGCAGCTACATTTATTGGGCTCGCGGCCTCGCAGTTTGAGGTCGATTCGGCCATTGTCTCTGTCGTGGGAGATGATTTGCCCCAGAAATACCTAACCATTCTGGAAGATAGAAATATCGATATTTCAGGAATCGAAATTGTAAAAGGCGGAAAGACTTTTTATTGGAAAGGCAAATACCATAACGATCTCAATTCAAGGGATACCTTGGTGACCGAATTGAACACCCTCGCTGATTTTAATCCCAAAGTTCCTGATAATTTTAAGGATGCCGATGTGGTAATGCTGGGCAACCTTCATCCGAACATTCAAATGAGTGTTATCGATCAGATGAGTGTACGACCAAAGCTCATAGTTCTGGATACCATGAACTTTTGGATGGATAATAGTTTGGCCGAACTGATAGAGGTCATTAAGCATATCGATGTATTGACCATCAACGATGAAGAGGCAAGACAACTCACAGAAGAATACTCCTTGGTAAAAGCTGCGGAAGCAATTTTAAAAATGGGGCCTAAATACCTTGTTATAAAAAAAGGGGAGCACGGTGCGCTACTCTTTCATGAAGAGAAGATTTTCTTTGCTCCGGCCTTGCCCCTTGAAGAAGTTTTTGACCCTACAGGCGCAGGAGATACTTTTGCTGGCGGATTTTCAGGCTATTTGGCCGCGACGGATAATATAACGTTCAATAATTTAAAGAATGCGGTCATTCATGGATCCAATTTGGCTTCTTTTAGTGTAGAACGTTTCGGTACAGAGCGCATGCAGAGTTTGAAAAAGGAAGAGGTAAATAAAAGATTGCATCAATTCAAGACCTTGACCCAATTTGATATAGAATTAACATAAGCATATGCCCTGATGAATCGGGGTTTTTTGGCCTCGCCCGCAACTGCTTTTAGCGGTTACGACCTCTCCCAAGAAGGAGTAAAAAATTAAAGAGGCTTTGACATACTCGCAAATAGAGGACTTTGAAGAAATAAAAAGGTATAGTTAAAATGAGCGACGCTATCAAACATGAATGTGGTATTTCGGTAATACGGTTATTGAAGCCTTTGGAATACTATAAGGAAAAATACGGCACAGCCTTTTACGGGGTAAATAAAATGTATTTGATGATGGAAAAGCAGCACAACCGTGGTCAAGACGGTGCGGGCTTTGCCAGTATCAAGTTAGACGTGGATCCGGGCGAACGCTACATGAGCCGGGTGCGTTCCGCTGCCCAGCAACCTATTCAAGATATTTTTGCACAGATTAACGACCGTATCAACGCTACGCTCCAAGAGCATCCTGAATATGTAGATGACGTTGCGCTGCAAAAAAAGCATATTCCCTATATCGGAGAGGTCTTACTAGGTCACGTTAGGTATGGCACTTTCGGAAAGAATAGTATCGAGAGCGTGCACCCTTTTTTACGCCAGAACAATTGGATGCACCGTAACATTATCGTCGCGGGAAACTTCAACATGACCAATGTTCATGAGCTTTTCGACAATTTGGTACAATTGGGCCAGCATCCGAAGGAAATGGCGGATACGGTGACCGTGATGGAAAAAATCGGTCATTTTTTAGATGATGCCGTAGCTAAACTTTACAAGCAGATAAAAAAAGAAGGCTATACGAAACAAGAAGCCTCTCCCATAATTGCAGAGCGGCTAAAGGTGAACAAAATATTGAGGCGAGCCGCTAAAAACTGGGACGGCGGTTATGCTATGGCAGGTCTTTTGGGCCATGGTGACGCATTCGTACTAAGAGACCCTGCGGGTATTCGCCCCACGTATTATTACCAAGATGATGAAGTTGTTGTGGTGGCATCGGAGCGCCCGGCTATTCAGACTGTTTTTAATGTTCCGTACGAAGAGGTAAAAGAACTTGATCCAGGCCATGCGATCATTATAAAGAAAAATGGAACTGTGTCGATTGACGAAATCTTGGAACCTGTCGAAAGAAAGGCCTGTTCGTTCGAACGCATTTATTTTTCAAGGGGCAGCGATAAAGAAATCTATCAAGAACGAAAAGAGTTGGGCAAAATGCTCTTTCCGCAGATATTAACTGCAATAGACCATGACATAAAGAATACTGTGTTTTCATACATACCCAATACCGCGGAGACTTCTTTCTTCGGTATGGTCAAAGAGGCGCAAAACTACCTTAATAAAAGAAAGGAAGAACAAATTCTTTCCATAGGGTCTAAAATTACACGTGAAGAGCTTCATGCCATTTTAGAAATACGGCCGCGTATCGAGAAAGTAGCGATTAAGGATGCAAAATTGCGCACCTTCATTACGCAAGACAGTAGCCGTGATGATCTGGTCACCCATTTATATGATATTTCATATGGCTCTGTTGAGAAGGGTGATAATCTTGTAATTATTGACGATAGCATTGTACGTGGCACTACGCTGAAAAAGAGCATACTTCGTATTTTAGATCGTCTTTCTCCCAAAAAAATAATCGTTGTTTCCTCGGCGCCACAGATTCGTTATCCCGATTGCTATGGTATAGATATGGCCAAATTGGAAGATTTTATTGGCTTTAGGGCAGCTCTTGCACTACACCAAGAACGGTTGACAATGAATATCGTCGACGATATTTATGATAAATGTTTACAACAGGTCAGTACAAGAGATACAGATGTCATCAACTTTGTAAAGGAATTTTACGCTCCTTTTACAGCAAATGAAATTTCGCAGAAAATCGGGGAACTATTGAGTCCAGATGATATCAAGGCAGAAGTACAGATTATCTATCAGACTATCGAAAGCCTTCACCAAGCCTGCCCCAAAAATCTGGGAGATTGGTATTTCACTGGAAACTACCCTACAGCAGGGGGCAATCGAGTGGTGAACCGAGCCTTCATTAACTTTTATGAAGGTAAAAATGAACGGGCCTATTGATGGTTTTTTAGATGAAATGCACGAATATGCGCATTTCATCGATCATCTGAGTTTTTCAACGTTTTTTTAGTATTCTAGGGGTCTAACGGATATATTTTTGAGCTTGCCATAGCATAAGTAGGTTAAGTTCATGGTAAGATTTGGGGCAAAAAAGGTGGAGATTTCTCCACCTTTTTTATTTGGTTACATCCCATTTAAAAAAAATGGGATGTAACCAACCTATCCCTTCCCCAGGTGGTTCATCTCCCAAAAGACGCCATTATGCGCTACGCGGCTTTACAAGGCCTTCACCAAATTACACTTTACCTTATTTACAGACCTTTCAACAAAGATGTTTTACTACCGGATAGCTTCGCAGTATATTTGGAGAACCATAGCATAAGTAGGTTAAGTTCATGGTAAGATTTGGGGAAAAGGCGGAGCATTGCTCCGCCTTTTTATTTGTTTGAAAACCTGTTTTTAAGTGCATGTAATACTTCTCAAAACAGATGTTTTAACCACCTAGATTTTACTTCCGCTGCTCTAAGCTCTCAGGCCTTCTTTAACTGATACATACTTTCTTTCTTCAAATCAAAAATCGTCTCCCTTACGATTCGGCAAAGACACATAGAAAATAGGGGCTGTATTCTTTTATAGTTGTATTCTTTTTCTGGTAGGTTTATAAGTGAATACTTAACGAAATACATTTCAGCCATAGATACGTACGTTTATCTAAAACCTTTTTCGCAAGAGACTCGATAGGCTACTTTTGGAGAACCATAGCATAAGTAGGTTAAGTTCATGGTAAGATTTGGGGAAAAGGCGGAGCAATGCTCCGCCTTTTTATTTGTTTGAAAATCTGTTTTTAAGTGCATGTAATACTTCTCAAAACAGATGTTTTAACCACCTAGATTTTACTTCCGCTGCTCTAAACTCTCAGGCCTTCTTTAACCGATATCACTAGTGTCCACTTAAAATAGACTGATTTTCAGTTGATTACAATCACGTTCTTTGTCATTATTGTAATCTACATCGTTAAATAGCT
>RCNB010000304.1_pt1 | contig 58807 bp, 50 predicted proteins | sample 2041321 | NCBI WGS metagenome assembly RCNB01 (sample SAMN09708232, study PRJNA481090) | Marine sediment metagenome, whole genome shotgun sequencing project.
AGAGCTTTGCCGTGGCGGTCGTAGTCTTGGGGCGGAAAGAACGAGGCGCGGTAGCTCTCCGCAACCAGCTCGGCGCAGGCTTTGCTCGAGCTGTAGGGATCGTGCCCACCCAATTCGTCATTCTCCCTGTAGCCCCATAGCCACTCTTTGTTTTTATAGCATTTATCACTGGTGACAATGACGATGGCCTTCACAGCATCATTCAGACGGCATCCTTCCAGCAGGTTAACCGTCCCCCCGATGTTGATGTCATAGTTTTCTTTGGGAAAATCATAGCTGTCGCGAACAATCGTCTGGGCCGCCATGTGAAACACGATCTCAGGGGAATGATCGTCTATGGTTTTCCTGAGTTTTTCGAAGTCACGGATATCGCCTCTTATATCGGTCATTTTCCCTGGAAGCCCTGAGACAGTAAAATTATCCCTGTCTGTATAAGGATCAAGGGCATAGCCGACGACCTCTGCCCCTATCTTTCGCAGCCAGAGGCAGAGCCAGGATCCCTTGAAGCCTGTGTGGCCCGTGACCAGGACTCGCTTTTCCCGGTAGCGTTCCAGTTCCCGTATCATCGTGCTACCAGACCTTCCATTCCGGCCCTGTTGCCCAGAGCTTATTCAAGAGAGTGTAATCCCTGTATGTGTCCATGCACTGCCAGAATCCGGGATGCTGGAACACGGCCAGCTGTCTCTGCTCAGAAAGTTTTTCAAGAGGGGCCCTCTCCAGGTCGCAGGTGGGGTCTGGGGGGATAAGCGAGAAAAACTCCCGTTTAAAGACAAAGAATCCCCCGTTTATGGGATTGCATCCCTGCACCAGCGTAGGCTTCTCTTTGAAGCGGTCCACGAGGCCATCCGAAATCGACAGGTCGCCGAATCGGGAAGGTGGAAAAACTCCGGTCACCGTTCCGATTCGGTCGTGATCTTTGTGGAATGCGAGGAGTTGGGATATGTCGACATCGCTCACGGCATCGCCGTAGGTCAGCATGAAATTGTCATCCTCTATATATTTTTCACACAGTTTTACCCTGAATCCGGTCATCGAGTCCTGGCCCGTTTCGGCGAGCGTGACCTTCCACTCGTGCTCCCCATGGTTTCCATGGACCTCGACCCGGTCTTTTCCGCCCAGATGCACCGTGAAATCATTGTTGTGATGGTGATAATTCAGGAAATAGTTGCGTATCACATCGCCTTTGTAACCCAGAGCCAATATGAAATCCTTGAAACCATAGTGGGCATACGATTTCATGATGTGCCAGAGTATGGGACGGCCCCCGACCTCGACCATGGGCTTGGGCTTATACTCTGTCTCTTCTCTGAGTCGAGTTCCCATGCCACCGCAAAGGATAATGATTTTCATGCCTTCCCCCTTACCCTGAGGCTTTTTTCCACATTTTCTGATTCTCTTAGAAACAATTCGGTCAGTGCAATAAATATTGCGATAAAAAAAGGAGGTCTTGTGTCTGTCGAGAATTGGATGAAATACCAGGTGGTAAAATGCGCCAAAAGAACTCCGCTAAATATAACGGGCAGCATCTTCAATGATCCTCTTAAGGGATTTCGGCGCGATATTTTCTTTATTTTAGAAATGAGAATATAGAAGTACCTGATGAAAAAATAGAGAAAGAACGAAAATCCCACAACTCCAAACTGCAGGATCGTGTTGAAAAAGCCGACATGGTAGTCTCGATATTGAAAATATGTTTCGGAAAATCCGCATCCGAATAGAACATTTTCACGCAGCCCTACCATCAGGAGCGGGAGTCTGTGATAGTATCTGTATTCAAATGTGGAAACCGAATGAAAATCTCCTCTAGCCACAGCGGCAAGGCCGCTCAAGCGTTCCAAAACCCCAGTGATCATCTCAAAGGGAATAATTCCGACCATCAATAAAGCCACCACGAAAAAACCCATAGCAAATGACGCAACCGCCAGGTTTGATAGCTGCTTTTTTGATATCAATATATACCCTAGAATCAGGAATAAAAAAACAGCAAACCAAATCCGTGTTGCCGACAAAACAACTGAAAAAAATGCCGTTCCGGCTATCAAATACAAATACTTCTGGGAAATTCTGACCTCTCTATTTTCTGCTAAGAGGAGGGAATAAACGAAACTGAACAGCACCAGCAAAACTCCGCCCATGATCGGACGGATTTCCTGTGTCCCTTCGATCAAAACAGTTCCTCTAAAACCGGGGAAAAATAGGTTGATGAACTCATTATGTGTCACGAGGTAAAAAAGCTGAGTAAACAAGATGAAAAAAACGAAAGAGGAAACGAGTAAGATGAACGAATAGGCCTGTTTCCTGTTCCGTACAAGAAAAAGAAAAGAGATGATGACCGAGTAGAAAAAAGGCCCTCGGACTAAGTTTGCCAGAGTGGATACGTTCGCCCCTTTGATATAGGAAAAAACAAAGGAGATGCAGATATAAATCAGAATGATTAGAAGTGGTTTTTCAAGTCTGAGTCTAACACGCCTACCTTTGATTAGAGCCTTGCCCAAAGCCAGGATCACAAAAATATCTGTTGCAGAAAATGAAATCCCCGAAGCTACTGAGTAAACAGGGATGCGGTACTGCACCAAAGGTCCCATCGATTGCAAGAAATATCCGGGCGTCAGCACAAACACGAAATACAAAGCAAACCACAAATAATCCTTTTTGGAGAACCAGAACGCAGCCAGGAATCCCAGAAATACGAGTTGTGAGATGCCCCGCCCCAGAAAGTAGACAGAAAACACCGCAAGCAGGAAGAGCAGTATGATCTCCACTTCATCTTTAGCCAATTGCCAGCTGAAATCAGAGAAAGAAACTTTGAGCGAAGAACCGACTCTGGCTGCTTGCAGCTTAAGAGTGTTGGATTTTTGCAGGGCCATTACCTGTTACTTGATGTATCCCAGGGTCTTCATCTTTTCTTTCATATCATTATCAATTTTCAGATCTATTTCAGGTCTTAGCTGAGAGAGATTCGGATATCCTAAGAAATCAAGCATTTGCTCCTGGAGTTCCAAGACTCGATTTGGATATTGTTGGGACAGGTTCCTGGTCTCATTTTTATCCCGGTCCAGATCATACAAAAAGAATTCATCGCGTGTGCTGTCCCATACAAGTTTTCGGCCATTTTTTATGAAGCTGCTGAAAAAATATTTTTCGTCTCTCACGACTTCGCTGTAGACAGAATCCTTAGACCATCCTTCTGACATGGACTTCAAAATGCTCCGGCCGCTCCCAAAATCCGAAGAGGCACCTACGCACAGGTCCAATATGGTGGGTGCGATGTCCACTTCCTCAACCATTTTAAGGATCCGCCTCCCTCCCGTGAAGTGCTGGGGAGCATAAATAATAAGGGGGACATGGATCAAATCCTCATCCAAGTATTGTCCGTGGCCTATGAATCCTTGTTCTCCTAAAAGTTCACCGTGATCCGAGGAGAAGATCACGACCGTATTTTCTAGCAACTCCAGGTTATCCAATTGGTCGATGATCATACCGACGAGCCTATCCGTGCAGGACACCTCGGCGCGATAGGCCGACTGTATCTGCATCAGCACATTTTCGTTTATGGCCTCGGGATGGGCATTATAATAATGCAGGTCATCAAGGCTGAACTCGGCTCGACCATCCCCTTCTTTTTCATACAGCTCAGAAAACTGAGGAGGAGATTCATAGGGCCAATGGCAGTTCTGATCGAAATGTGTCCAAAAAAACCATGGCTTCGCTTTGTGCAGCCGGATTTTCTGCAAGAGCCTTGAGGTCTGCCGCATTGAAGTAGAACTTCCAAAACAATACGAACCAAAGAGAGAAGGGAATATATTGCCGGCATAGTCATTGAATATGTATGTGCTTTCTCTGAGTTTCCGAAATGCTCTATGCAAAATCGAAGACTCTTGATAGCTGCAGCTCGAAAGAGACGGGAAGAGTGCGGGGAAATACGATATATCAAGATCCACCGAATAGCCGAGGTTCCCAAGCTCTCCAATCAGAGTTGGAAAAGTTGGATCTGGTTTTTGGCCAAAAATCCTGGATCCCTGTTCATAAGGATAGCAGCCTGTCGCTAATGCTGACAGAGAAGATGTTGTATAGGGGGCTTGTACATAGTAGTTTTCGAAGCTGACGCCTCTCTCTGCAAGACTGTCGAGATGAGGTGTAACAATCCCTTGATTGCCGTTGAATCCCAGGTAATCGAACCGTAGGGACTCGGCTGTAATGACGAGAATATTCGGGGATTCCTGGGAGGATGCTGACTGCTGCCCTGGGCTGACGCCTCCGAAGATGGTGATATACATCCAGGACAAAGCCATAAGTCCCGCGGCGCCAATTGTTAATCCCTTCAAACCTCTATGCTTCCAATTTGAAATCCACAAAAAGAGCAATATTGCTATGATAAAGGACATATTCCTGGGAAAGCTGTAGAAATATGGCTGCCGTATGGACCTAAAAATATATTTGATCGCATAGTTGGTCAGGAAAAAGAAAATCCCTGTCAGAAAGGAACAAGCCAGCAAAAAGAATTGATTGGACAGTGTTTGAGGAAGCTTCCTGAATTTTCCATAAAAATTTAGGGCCAAATTGAAGACAAGCATGAGTAAAAAGAAGACAACAGAATAATACAGATACAGCTGCGCATCTCCGTACCCATCCAAATCAGCAGAGACTCCCCAGAAAGCTCCCAGCAACATTGAAGTGAGTAGACTTGCTATAAATATTGTCTTGATTCTATGCATAATGATCGCAAGATTTGTTGGGAATATGGCACTACAATTCTGTAATTTTGCTTCCCTGCTTTTTATATTCTCGGCTGCAGTTGGCACATTTTGTCTGTTCATCGGAATCTGCAGAATTTGAGAGATCCAGGCTTGAACCACAGAAGCACATCCACCCTTTTATCTTGGCGGGCACACCATAAACGAGTGCATGGTCGGGTACATCCTTGTTGACCACAGCACCGGCACCCACAAAGGCATATTGACCAATGGTAGTGCCACAAACGATTGTGGAATTTGCCCCTAACGAGGCACCTTTTTTCACAAGAGTCTTCTGATATTCATCCTTTCGGGGCCAATGGCTCCTGGGATTCATGACATTTGTAAAAACCATAGATGGCCCACAAAAAACATCATCTTCCAGTGTCACACCATCATACACCGAGACATTATTCTGAATCTTTACATTATTTCCGATATCGACATTCGGACCGATAACCACATTTTGTCCGACGTTGCATTGTTTCCCAATACTGCAGTTCTTGAGCACATGTGAGAAATGCCAGATCTTCGTCCCTTGTCCGATGGTTACATTCGTATCTATGTAAGAACTCTCATGGACGAAATAATCCAGGTCTTCTCGGTCTTGAAGGAGGATTATTTTGCCATTATCGCTCAATGACTCCTGGCAGGAGTCCAGAATCTCCAATACCCTGAGCCCTTCCAGCCCATCGGTCTTAGGAGTTTTTCGTGACTGGATGCAATCCAGGAAATGCATGCATTCAATCTTCAGCGGCTCCTGGTCGTCGATCTCTATCATTTTCGCATCCTCAGGCCTGGGGACAGGGACGCGATCGATCCAATCGATCTTATGATCATATACGTATATCTTACCCTTTCCATTGATGCTGTCGAACATCACCATCTTACGCCCACCTATGACGACCAGCTTCTGTTCCTTGTAGGGATGCAGCCAGGAAACAAACAGATGGGATCTCACTCCGCTGGGAAACGTCATACTGGTGATCGTCACGTCCGTGATGTTCGGATCCAAATAGTTTGCACCATGAGTGGACACCTGAATGGGCATCTCCCCCAGCAGATCCAGTATTATGGAAATGTCATGAGGGGCGAAGCTCCACAAAATGTTTTCTTCTGTACGAAACTTGCCCAGGTTCAGCCTGTTCGAGTAGATGTATTTAAGATTTCCCAATTCCCCCTGATTGACCAACTCCTTTATCTTCACTATGGCTGGATGATAGGCCAGGATATGGCCGACCATCAGAATTTTCTGTTTTTCATGCGCCAACGCAACCAATTCTTTCCCGACCTTGTAACTTAGGGCAATGGGTTTTTCTACAAAAACATCCTTGTCAAAAGACAGCGCCTCTTTGGCCAGTTGGAAATGTGTCGCAGCCGGTGTCGCGATCACAACACCTTGGATATTTGGATCTTTGAGCACCTTTCTGTAGTCAAAGTTAACCGATACTTCAGGATATTTCTCCTGAAGAGGCTTGGTCCTCTTCTCATCAAGGTCACATATCGTGTTCAAGACCCCCAGCTCGTAAAAGTTACGAACGAGGTTTTTTCCCCAATAACCGGTTCCGATGACTGCAATGTTTTTGTTCATTGGTCCTCCAAAAATTGGCAGGCTACCGCCGTTAGGTTTTTTCCTCTTTCCACATGAGACAATTCAGCTTAATCTTGAGCTAGGTCTTTTACCAGGTCGATCAGTTTCTCGAATTCAATGGCTTTGTAGAAGAAGTAGTCCGCTCCCAGATCCATGCTTTTCTTTCGGTACTGGAGGTAGGGATAATTCGTGAACATGATCACAATGGGTGCATCCTCTCTGGCCTTGATTGTTTCCAGCGCGGAAATCCCATTGTCCCCCGGCAGCCGGATGTCTAAGATGATGACATCAGGCTCTAGGTTTTCTGCAGCAGCAATAACTTCTTGTGCGTCTGTTGGAAGTCCAATGATCTCAATACCATCAATTTCCGTGAGGCTTTCAACAAGTCGGGTACGCAATACATCTGAATCATCTGCAATCAATAAGCGCATTTGATAACGTTCCTTGGTTTAACAATAACCAGGAAGCCCCTGCAAGGAAGTACTTCCAAAACTATGGAAGCCTTAGATATTCCTTGGAGTGTGAATTTTATAAACTAGGGAAGGCAAAGTAAATCAGAGAAAGAACGAATCATTTGTAGGAGAATGTCCTACATTTAGAACTGAAATATTGAGAAGGCGCGCTTCGAGACGATCCGGATATCGTCGACGGTTCTATCAATAGAAAATGAAACCGGCTTCAATGGATCTTGTGTGGCTTTAAAAACTAAGATTAAGAAGACACCGGAGGATTCCAAAGTGGAAGGAAGACCTCCATATCCACCGATCCGCAAAACACCCTCTGCTGTTACTAAATAGTCAATGTGCTGAAAATCATCGGAGAGGTCTGTTGTTTCCACAGACACGAATTCAAGGCTCTCCCATGGGTAGCGTATATCGAAGCCGAATGCTCCAATCGATCGGGAATCATCTACAATGACCGGGACAAAAACATCCTGGCCTTGGCGAAATTGAATTTCATTGGCTGCCAGGCTGACCCTCGGCATTATTTTATCTTTCGCCGCTGTGGCCAAATTGGAATCTTTCCTGTTTCTGATCGAACAATCACTCGGCAAAGGTTCTATGCCTAAGAAATATTTAAATATTGCATGGGCATCTGCGGGTGTGACAACGGGAATGGCCTTAGTCCCATCACCATTGACGTCGGCACTTTCCAATTCACAGAAAGTCGGATTCGTGATCCTTCCCAGATATATATCCATCGCTTTCTGAGCATCTGAGGGAGTGATCTCCAGATCTCCTGTTACATCACCGCAGGGGATACAAAAGTTTGCTTCAATTGACTTATTGGCATCCATAACGACCGAGATCGTCTCTGAAGACAGCTGGGTATAAGTAACATCTCCACTCCAGCGTGAGAATCGAAAGCCGCTATTTGTGAGCGCTGATATTTGAGCAGATGAACCAAGAGAGAATGAATGGACACCGGGAGGTGGATTGGTAGTACCTCCAGAACCCAGAGCTGGTGATCCTGTAGCTGCTGATATCGTCAGTCTCGTATTTATGACAGAGGACATATTCAAGCTGACCTGAATATGTCGGGGCGTATTCCCCGCGTTCGGGGAGGTCATGGTTATTGTGCCGGTATAATCTCCTGCCGAAAGCCCAGCCGAATCTACCGAAACTGTGATATCTCCGCTTCCAGAGCCCGATGTGGGAGAACAGTGAAGCCAATTCATGTTCTCAGAAATATTCCAGCTCAGGATTCCCCCACCCGAGTTCGAGATTCGTATGGTCTGGCTTGCTGGAGATCCGCCCCCGATCGCACCGTGGAAAGTCAATGAACTTTGGGACAGGTTGATCATGGGGACATTGGCCAGCCTGAGCGGATGAGGATATGGAAAAGGCTCGTAATCCTGTTTAGGGAATTCAAACCAGTCTCTATTTTTTCTGAAAAGCGTTTCTTGTTCATTGGAGCACCGATCTGAAACACGTGGATAATCTCTCGAACTGCCGTTTACAGTATTCCCCCAAATGTACAGCAGAGTAGTCTGATCACTTTCAGGATAATTTCCGCAGGTATCGTTGTCACAACATGGGTGACCCAGGAGCAGCCAGTTTGTAGGATTACCGATGTTTGAGATGGTGTTGTTGAATATTACACCATCGCCGCCATGGGGATAGATGCTGTACGACTGAGTTTCATGTTGGATAGTGTTTTCGTAAATTTCAAACTTCCTTGTGCCCCGGTTACCTGAAGAAGTCTCTCCATGAGTATTCACGATTGTACCGGTGACAATCGAACTATTCCCGATGAAATTCGAATATCGGACAACATATCTACCACCATAACCGGCATCCACACTGTGTCGATTGTTCGAGAATGAACAATCCTCAATATACACAGCATCAGGACCGCCTAGCCCCAGGTCCCGAGCCCATGAACTATCGCCCAAATGGGGGGAATTTTCTTCATAAAGACTCCCATCCACATAAACTCCGTATCCTAATCCGGGAGCGGAACAGTCCTTGATGGTGCAGTCCCAAATCGCCCCGTAAGAATTCCCTGCGATATAGATCCCCGCATGTGAGAAGTCTTCAAACTCGCTGTTCCAGATTCGGAAGTTCTGGCAGTTTCCCAGTAACCTAAGCCCGCGCTCCATACCCGATTGATTGTAGGTCCCTTGGAGTTTCACTCCAGAAAATCGGACTTCCTCTCCGTTTGTGCCTTCAAATTCAAAAAGCGGGGAACTGGTCGTAGAACTCCTCCGAAGAATGGTCCTATCGGGCCCCTGACCCATGATCTCTATTCCTGCCGGAACGAAAACCGTGCCCGTAAAACTAGAATTGGTGCCTTCCGGGAGAGCGACGGCGTCCCCAATCTTGGCAGAATTGACAGCGGCTTGGATATCGGCTCGGCTCAGGCTTTGGGCGACCTTAACATCTTGTGTTTCAACGTTTTGGGACATCACAATGGGACTAAAGACAAGTCCACAAATTCCGATCCAGATGAATACAAAAAGTCTATAAAATATGGGACGGGTTACCATCTTCTTCCTTATCAAAACACTTGTTTTTACTAATCACAAAGTTTACGGGACGGGAAGTTTTTTGTCAATTTTTTTGCAGATTATTTCGTTTCAAGCGGATCATTTTATCAACCAACGAAATTTGAATGCCAATCTCGGGCATCTCACCCTAAATATCATCTCGAAAGGCGATGTGAGATGAGTATGTTTTTACCGACTAATTCCAGGAACAAAATAATAAAGGACTAAAGGCGTTACAGCATGATACCAAATTTTATCGATCGAATCTTGCGCATCATCCCGAAGAAGCTTTCACTCTCCTCACTATTCCTTCTCTACTTCCTTGCGCTGCCCAGCCAGATATATTCCGACACAATCAATGCTTCGAGCCTGAGCCGCACGGATATTCAGACAGCGGTAAATATCGCCAGCTTGGGAGATGTGATTGTCCTGCCGACGGGCACCAACAACAGTTTTTCTGGAACCATAACCGTCCCGGCAGGGATCGAGATCAGAGGGCAAGGGCCGGATAAGACAATTCTTCGCCGCGGATCATCCAATAACAATGCTCTGTTTATTTTCGATGGGTCCAATTATGAAAATGTGAAGTTTTCAGGTATCAAACTGCAGGGGACCGCGAATGATAATTATACAGAAAGAGGCCTCCAGCTAGGGAATGACTGCAAGGATTTCAGGATCTGGAACTGCGAAATTGATGGTTTTACACATGCAGGTATATACATCCTAGGCCACTCATACGGAGTCATCTGGGAATGCAGCATCAAGAACTGCTACACTCCCGGCTATGGATATGGGATCAAAGCTGACGCTACTCTCAGCTCAGAATGGACTCCTCATATGGGCGATAGTTCCTGGGAGCGTTACCTGGATGTGGGTGGCTCCGATGCAATCTACATCGAAGACTGCACTTTCTCAAACTGCCGCCACTGCGTGGATGCAAATATGGGTGGGCGCTTCGTGGTGAGATACAGTACTTTTTTGGGAAATGGCGGAAACAATCAAATTATCGCCACACATGGAGAGACTTCTGCAGGTAACAGAGGAACAAGAAAATTCGAAGTCTACGAAAACATTATCACACATGTGTCACAGCCATATAGTATATTTCCGAATGCGGGCTCTGGTGTAGTTTTTAATAACTCAATAGTTGACATTGGAAATCCTGTGAACTGGTTCATCATCGCCCATCCCTGCTGCGGCACAAATGACTGTGGCGCTTACCCTGAAAGAGATCAGGTGAGCGAGCTCTACATCTGGGGCAATACTGTCAATGGAGTATCAAGGAACACACCACGTATATCGGATCACTGCCTGGATCAACAAGAATTGCTGTTTGTGGAGAACAGAGACTGGTTCGAATACCCGATGCCCGGCTACACTCCATTTCCTTATCCCCATTCATTAAGAGGGACGAGCGGCCCGTCATTGAATGTGTCCAGATCATCAATAAGCTTCAATGGCATCTCGGGCGGAGGGTCGCCGGGAACTCAGTCATTCACTATCTCCAATACGGGAGGAGGAATCCTGGATTGGAGTGTTTCTAAAAACAGAGGATGGCTGCAATACACACCCTTCTCGGGCACAGGATACCAAGAAATCACGGTCTCAGTGGATCCCTCGGCTCTCGGTGCCGGCAGCTATTCCGGGACCATTACCGTGACATCTCCGAATGCAAGCAATTCACCAAGTACCATAGCCGTCAATTTTACGGTCGCAGCGATCTCTCATGAAGTCACAAAGCCAAACACACTCACAGGCGCATCTTCCGGCACAACCGATAGCTCATATTCTTTCTCGTCGGGAGGATCGAGTTGTTCTCAGGGGCACAACGTTCAATATAGATTCGACTGGGGAGATGGGACATATTCTGCATGGTCCAGTTCGGTTTCTGCATCACATCAGTGGGCTGATCCTGGCGTCTACGCTGTTGCTGTCCAGGCTAGATGCATCTCCAGCACCAGCGTCCTATCACAATGGTATTCTGGAAAAACAGTTTCAATTTCCACTGACGTCCATGAGGTAAGTACTCCGGATGCTCCTACCGGGGCGTCCAGCAGTGAGGTAGGGACCTCCTCGACGTTTTCTACAGGAGGAGCCGAATGCTCAAGAGACCACAACGTGCAGTACAGGTTCAGATGGGGCGACGGGACTTATTCCTCCTGGTCTAGTTCTCAATCCGCGTCACACGCGTGGACCGAACTGGATGATTATGTTGTCCAGGCCCAGGCAAGATGCGCAAACGACACAAGTATAGTATCCACATGGTCTGCGGGGAAGAATGTCCAGATCAAAGAGGACATCTCATTCTCAGCATTAGCCTTGAGTACGGAAACTCATTCTACTGTCTCTGGAATTGGAGGATACACAGATCCAAATACGGGGAGCTATTCCTATTCCACAGGCTCATATGTTCAAATGACAGCCGTGCCCAACACAAACTACCGATTTTCGAAATGGACCGGAAGCATCCATATTTCAAACGCTTTTAAGGAAAACATTTCACTGGCCATGGATCGAGACCGGTCCTTAACAGCACATTTCTATACTCAATGCGGAGACGTTAATGGCGACCTCTCTCTTTCCCCGGTCGACGCACAGCTCGCTTTTGAAATCTTCCTGGGTAAATACTCCGATCCTTCTGAAGCACAACTTGAAAACGCCGATGTTAACTGCGACGGGACACAATCCAATCCAAGTGTTACTCCAAAAGACGCACACGCCATATTCAATAAATATCTGGGCAATGCAGAACTTCCCGGCGATTGTTCCTGCAGCACACGGACATCGGATGCAGCGACAATGGAGCTAAGTCCCCCAGCCTTTTCAGGAAAGATGCTGTCGATCGCTGATTCATTTGCAATAAGCGGCCAGAGCATAACCCTCGCAGTAAAAATCAATGACCCGTCCGGCCTGGAATCTTTGGGTTTCGATGTCATTTACGATCCTGATAAATTGAATTTTGTGGGGATCAACCGTACAAATACAACCAACGACTTCGTACAACTCGCAGCGCACGAAAGATCAAGCGGTATTGTCAGGATCGGAGGTTACCGGGGCGAACCGATCACAGATTCGTCTCCCGCTGTGCTGTTGGAGCTCACCTTTCAGGTTTTGTCTATGGATGGAAGCGACATTCTTTTTCTCCTCACAAATGCGGTGGATGACATCGAAGGGATTCAAAGTGTACCTGGAAGGATATTCCTGATGTCACCAGCGGAACCACAGTATATAAAAGAAAGAAAAGAAGCACCTGTATTGAAGAAATAATCCGCAGTATTTCGATCCACTGCCGATCATATCTATTGAGTACAACTGCCTTCCTTGTGTAACATAAGAGCCGGGTTTCTCATTCATGAATAAAATGCTCCATGCAGTGATCAGATATAGTGGGATACCGCATATTGTCCGTGAAATCATTCAAAAGAAAAGAATTACCATTTTTTTGTTCCATGATATCAGTCCCGAAACAGCTGAACTCGCCTTCAGATACCTCACGAACCACTACAACATTTTCGGATTGGCAGAGTTCATCACAGCGCTGAAAACCAATAATTTTCTCGCTATCCCAAAGAAGGCCGCTATCATCACATTCGATGATGGGCACAAGGGTAATTATCGGCTTCTGCCGATAATCAAACAGCTGGCTATGCCGGCAACTATTTTTCTTTGTTCCGGGATTGTAGGAACATACCGGGGCTTCTGGTTTAATTTCGACCACCCCAACTATTCTGTGGAAGAGTTAAAACGAGTCTCGAATAGGACAAGAGAACGGCTCCTCTGCGAAGCCGGTTTTAACCAGTTAGGGGCAAATGAAGTAAGACAAGCACTATCATATTCAGAGATCCAAGAAATGAAGCCCTTTGTGAATTTTCAATCCCATACAAAGTTTCACACTATTCTCCCCATGTGTGGTAACAAAGAATCCATTGACGAATTGTCAGAGTCAAAACAAGACCTGGAAGATCTTATCGGCCAGCAAATATACGCTATCTCGTATCCCAACGGCGACTATTCGGATAGAGATGTTGAGAACTGCAAGCAGGCTGGATACGAATGCGGGATCACTGTAGATTTCGGATTCAATACGGCTCGATCAGATCCGTTCAAGCTCAAGCGAATTCCGATAAATGAATTCTCTGATCTAAACGAACTCATCATGAAATCGAGTGGTATTTTGGGATTTTTCAAAACCAGAAACGGAAAGAAACAGCCTTTTGGTTACTGCAGCACACCCGTGGAATAGGATTTATCTTTGCTGCCGCTTGCTTAGGATTCTGCTCACCTGAACCTCTGTAAGTACTCGGGATCAGTTTTCAAATTCTCGACGCTCTCAGGAAATTCCTCGATCAGCCAGACGAAAAACGCGGTGACGTCAATCTTGTCCTGCAGGAGATTTCTCCGCCTTTCCTGCCAGATGGAATCGAGATCTTCAGTATCTAATAGATCCCTGATTTTTTCGAACATCAAGGACTCTTCATCCGGTTTGAATGCGAAGCACAGTTGGTATTTATTCTCTATTTCATTGGGGATGGAGAGTTTCCCTGCAAAGGAATTGCATTTAACGGCAGGGGTTCCCAGGACCGCGGCCTCGGAGGTCATGGTCTGGCTGTCGCCTATGAGCATCTTGGCATAGTAAAGCAGGGAGTGGATTTTTTCTGTGGGGAGAGTCAGCCCATACTGCTCGAACTCCGGATCGATATCCCTCTCTGTTGTTATATATACCCTTCCTCTGTCTTTCAGCAAATCGATCAGCTCAAGTTTTTTGCTAAATTCTATTCCTCTGACGCCGACATCATGATGAGCCTTGAATGCATTGAACCTCAGTACGAAATATGTTTCTCCTTCTGGAATGCCCAACAGCTTGAATATGCCGGGATCGGGCTCAAAGCGTTTTGGATGCAGATAGGCCAACTCATGATATCCGTTGTAATTGATATGGTTCGATTTGGTTCGTTCAAAGGCTAAGGCATCGGGCGATATCAGGTAATCTGAAAAAGGAAGGGAAAATTTCGAGACCAAGGGCTCCATTATTGAGTCATCGTCATCAAAATCAAAAGATGTCAGCTTCGTGAGTTTGGAAACATATGGGATGGAAATCGATGAGCCAATCCCGAACCTGATGTCGTATCTCTTGACCAGCCGATAGATTTTTCTAAGATATTTAACCTGATCAAGAAGTTTCCCTGGAATAAAGTCGGATTTGCTGCCCAGGTTGATATAGTCTAAGGAAAACTGCTCCATCAGCTCAATTACGGCTCTGACGTCCTTTACGCAAGTAAAAATCTCGTGTCCTCTACTCCGCATCTCAAAGATGAAATTCTTGAACAGGTGGACATGGCCCGGATGGTTTATATCGATGAGTATTTTCTTGGCCACAAGTCACCTCAGGAGCGAATTGTTAGAATTCAGGATTTTTCTGCCCCTACTTATTGATATGAGTATATCCAAGAAATACGCTTCATTCAATATGAAACCCAACATCTTCTATCACCCCCATGCTAAGCGATGATATTTCTGGTCCTCTATTGACTTGATTTTAACGATTAGTTAATTTGGAATCAGCGTGGGCTGAATTTACACAAATTATTGTGAAGGAGGGTTCATTAATTCATTCGATGCTGTTCGTAAGTTGCGAGAGGGGGGAGTGTGGCAATTGAAAAGCCTTAAGACTCAGGCATCAATTGTCGTGCTCCTCCTCTCTGCATTCTTTTTCGGCTTGAACCACAACGTTTTGCCATCCCCCCTTCAGCAGCCAATTATCATTGATCACACCTGCACGAATATAGAGGACGTCCCCGATACATGGATCAGGAAAGCCAGTAAAGAATTCAAGATCACATACGGTCGTACATCCCACGGTACCCAGATCATAACAGGTATGAGGGTCCTGGCGGGAGAGGACCAACTATACGATTTCAATCGGGAGGGTACGGGTAGGGCTCTTTCGCTCCATGATGGAGTTCCTCAGGGCGACCTGGGGAATCCGGACAGGGTGGAGTGGTACTACCGCACAAAAGCTCTGCTCGACGATCCCCTCAACAACCGGAATATGGTCATGTGGGCCTGGTGCGGCCAGGCCTCATTTGCGACGGAGACAGACATTCAGACCTACCTGGACCTCATGGCTGCGCTGGAAAAGGAATACCCGAACGTGACCTTTGTCTATATGACCGGGCATCTGGACGGGAGCGGCGAAAACGGCCAGCTCAATACAAGTAACGAACAGATCCGTACATACTGCAGAAAGAACAACAAGGTCCTGTTCGATTTTGCCGACATCGAAAGTTATGATCCGGACGGCGTTTATTTCTTAGACAAAAATGCCGATGATGCCTGCGATTATGACAAAGACGGGGATGGAACCCAGGATGCTAACTGGGCAGAAGAATGGCTGGTACGTAATCCCAAAACTGAGCTGGCCCGGCTCGTAAGCCTCTGCGGCACGTGTGCACATTCCCACAGACTGAACTGCATCCTCAAAGGCCGTGCATTCTGGTGGATGATGGCCCGTTTAGCGGGCTGGGATGGAAGTGTCTGTGATTATAATCAGGACGGAAGCGTAGACTCACAGGACATGACAGACAGACGCGCTGCAGTGCAGGAAGAATATTCCGATTGGGTCAAGCGATACTGGAAAAAGAACAAGCCTCTGGGCGATTTCAACAAAGACGGCCTCATCAATGAGGACGATAAAAAGGACAAATATTTTTCACTGATGCAGGGCCTCCGCCAGTGGGCAAAAAACTGCGGATTAGGCGCGAGGAACTCACAGCGCAGGTAAACCTGCTCGATCCTGTTCCCACTCACAGAGAGGGTGGAAACTGCCTCATGTGCTTGGACGCATTGAACTTGGATGTGAAATCCCTATACACTCTTTTTACCTGAGCCTCCTCCAGGTCCAAGGCAGCACAGACCTCGATTTGGGGAACTTCATTTTCCCAGGCGTAGAGCAGAAGATCCAGCTTGTCGAAGGGGACCCGGAAGAAGAACTCCTCATCCGAGACCTCAAAGCTGTAGGTATCCGGGCTGGGGGCGCGCTGCTGGATCTCCTCGATCACACCGACATACTCTGCTAGACGGTAGACCTGTGTTTTGTAAAGCTGGGCAAGGGGTTCTATATCCACTCCCCCATCTCCATACTTGACAAAGAATCCCTGAATGGTTTCGCTCTTATTGGTCGTACCGCAGACGAGGTAGTTCATTTTTTCGGCGTAATAATACAGGCCGATCATCCTCATTCTCTGCTTCGTGTTGGTGGCCGCAACGATCCCATTCAACTGATCCTTTGTTAAACGCGCTGTCTTAACTTTTCCATCCATATCCTGCATCGTCAAGGTGAAAAAATTGAGGGCGTTGCGAGCGAGCAGGTCGGCTGGCAGACTGATCTTGATGCGGCATTCGGTCGTGTAGCCGGGGAAGATACCCTGGATTATCTCATCCCTTTTCCGATAGGTCCCCAAACCCTCAAGTGCGGGTGTGATATCCAGCGAATCGAAACGAATCCCCAATTCCTGAGCGTGCTTTCGGGCATACAATTCGCTCTTTGGGCTGGATTCCTTTTCAGGAAGGATAAGTCCGTAAACTCTGTCTTTGCCGAGGGATCTCACGCACAGCGCGGCACTCAGAGCAGAATCGATGCCGCCGCTCAATCCGATCACGGTGCCTTCTCTACGCATCTCCCGCACATTTTGATGAATAAAATGCGCTATAGAATCGGCCTTCGCGTCGCAGTCGATATCCAGGATCGTTTTGTCAAACTTCATTCGTGTATGTCCTTTCGCTCAGCTGCCCAACTTGCCACCGATGAATGCGCTCAGATTGAGCAGAGAATCCAGGTTTTCCGGGATGACTTCCTCGTCTTCGATCCTGATATTGAATTCTTTCTCGATAAACTCCATCATGAGCAGGATACCCGTCGAATCCACTATCCCCTGGTCAAGAAAGGAATCCGCATCTTCGAATGATTCAATCCCTGCGATCTCCAGGAAATTTTCCGTGATAAAATCCCGCATAGTATGTTTGATAAGATCAGGGGAAACTTGAAGCTGTTCATGCATCGGGAAATCCTTTTATGCTTTGAATTCTAACATAAACAGTAATAATCCTTTAAAGAGATTTTGTGAATCACCCCAAAAGGTGATTCACGCGATGATTTGAGCGATCTATATTGACTTGCATTTTTATATTAAATAAACTAACGAATCCAAGGTTTGATATAGCCGCCCAAAAGGGACATTGAGGAATAAAGGCAGGAAATGATAGCAACTCCCATATTTGCCGCCTGCCTGATCCTCTCTGCCCTGATCTATTGGCTGCTTCCGAGGCAGAAGGTTAGAAATCTGTTCTTGATCCTCAGCAGCCTCATCTTTATCGGGATCTATGACAAATACTCAGTCATCGTTGTCCTTTCACTCACGCTGTTCATTTATGTCTGCGCATATTTCATATCCACAAAAGAAAATAAAGTCCTCTATCACCGGATCGGCATCATCGGCATCCTGACCGCCCTGGTCGTTTTCAAATACCTGGGATTCCTCAACACTATACTGAACCGGTTGGGGGATTTTCTGGAATTTCTACCTCACTTCAATATCGAGAACCTCCTGCTTCCACTTGGGATTTCATATTTGGTCTTCAAGCTGATAAGCTACCTGACGGACGTCTACTGGGGCATCATCGAGAAAGGGAATATTTTCGATCTGCTTTGTTACACCTCGCTCTTCACCATATATGTGGCAGGCCCCATAGAAAGGTTCGAAAGATTCGGGCCTCAGATATCCGGAAGTAAGCTGCAGTTCAAATCCGCAGACCTGGAATATGGCTTCCAGCGCATCCTCATCGGTCTATTCAAAAAGCTCGTGATCGCAGATTGGATCGGATATTTGGTGAATCCCATTTGGGAAAACATCGGTGAACACAGCGTCTTTCTTCGGCTTGCGGCACTCTTCGGTTTCACCATTCAAGCTTACATGGATTTTTCCGCCTACAGTGATATCGCCATCGGCTCCTCCAGGATTTTCGGCCTGAAAATAATGGAAAATTTCAACTGGCCCTATATCAAGCCCAACATATCCGAATTCTGGAGAAGCTGGCACATTTCGCTCATTGATTGGCTGAGAGACTATCTCTATACTCCCATGGTCTTCAGCAAGCGCAAGTGGGGCAACCTGGCCATGGTCTATGCCTTTATCGTGGTTTTTGTCCTCAGCGGCCTCTGGCACGGTGCCAGCTGGAACTACGTCATCTGGGGCTTTCTGCATGGCGTCGCCCTGTCTCTCTATCTCTACAAGACTCAGATCAAGAAAAAGCTGAAAATCAGCATACCAAAAGGACTGTCCTATACACTAGGCATGATCTCAACATTCAGTTTCGTTTCCTTCACCAACATATTCTTTCGAGCGAACAGCCTATCCGATGCTCTGGTTTTTATTAAAGGATTATTCAATATAGGCTAGATCAAGGAAATTCATGGCAGATACAGTTCTGATAAAGCCGGCTGACCAAACAGACATCGATTTCGTCATCGAGGCGATCATCCGGTCACAAAAAAGCGGCACTGACCGCATCACTTACTGCAGCCTCTATTCCTTGACCGAAGAGGAATTGAGGGCTCATCTGCGGGATATTATGAACGAAGACCTGGAAGGGATCATAGGCCACGAATTCAACCTGTCTGGCTTTCTCGTATGCCGGATCAACGGGGAACGTGCCGGCGCCATGGGAGGTTGGGTTGAGGGGATCGATGGGCTCCCCTCCTCCATAATCAAGACCAACCTTTTGTTGAAACAACTGGGCAGGGAAAAATTAGAAACGGCGATGGCCAGATCCGCACTCATTAAAGATCTGAACTATGAGAGAGAGGATGGGGCTCTGCAGCTCGAATATCTGCTGGTCGAAGACCGGTTCTGGCTAAAAGGCATCTTCGTAAAACTGCTCATTGGCCAGATGAAAAGGCATATGAATGGGAAATCGGATGCTCAGAAGGCACAGGCCATCATGTTCAAAGACAACGATCGGTCCTACCAGGCATTTCAGAGGATCGGCTTCGACATTATCGAAGAAAAAACCGCTGACCATCGGGATGTCTTGAACATCTATCCACACGATACGAGGATCCTCATGGAATTCGAATCGGCCAAGATCCCAGGTCTTCTTCAAAAATTCCATAGGTTTCTGGAAACCACCAAGTTCCAATTTTGAATAATGACTGAATCCAATTCGGGAGCCCACAATGACAAAAGATGAGACCCTAAGTGAATTGAACAAGCTGTTCCATGAGATATTCGAAGATTATGATATAATCCTCTCAGAGGAGACGACGGCAAAAGATATCAAGGACTGGGATTCGCTGAGCCACATCCGCATGATCACCGAGGTCGAGGCGCATTTCAGCATCGCCTTTTCAACGCCAGAGATCATGCGCTGGAGGAATGTGGGCATGATGGCCGATTCGATCAAGGATAAACTCGACAAAAAATGAAAAAACTCCTTCTCCTGGCAGCCGCGGGAATCACAGCCCTGCTCGTTGCAGAGGCCATCGTGGCATTTGGCATTGGCTATCCCAGATACGGCGTCAAGGAAAGACTCAATATCTCCGATTTTCAGGAATTTCAGAACATTTACTATCCGCACACGAAATTCTGGAACGTGGAGGGCGGCAACCGTGTTTTTAGCCGGAACAACCTGGGTTTTCCGGGGATCGATGTCCAGATTTCAGAGGAGTCCAAGAATATCTTGATGCTGGGAAACTCCGTCCTGGAGGCTTTGCAGGTGGAGCCGGAAGACATGGCGACATCGCTGCTGCACTTCAAACTGAATAAGGAAGATCCGGATTATCAGGTGATCAACCTGGCCTGCAGCGGCCAAAGTCCCTATGACTTGTGGATCCGGATGGCATATTACGAAAAACTGTATGAGCCTCATTTTCTCATCATGGTGATGCAGAACACCTTCACAGCCCGGCTGGAAAAGCACCCCCATCCTCTAAACTTCGATGAACTCGAGGATCTCGGGATGCGAGACGAGAGGTTGTTCATAAAAGTTCAAAAGTTTTTCCGTAACCATTCTCATTTCGCGAATCTACTCGCGCACGGCTACACATCCTACAGAGGTTTTATGAGGCTAAAAAAGAGCGATCAGAAATGGCAAAACTTAGAAAGCGGAGATGAGGAGATGGTAGTGTCGCAGGATTTCCTCGACACTATTGATAATTTCCATGAGAAATATGGAACCAAGTTCGTCCTTATCTCGATCATCGAAAACGGCCGGGTCAATTCGAAATTGGAGGAATACTGCGGCCATAACAACATACAGTTCGGCTACATCCCGCTGCACACCAGTGCCCATCAGATCGGAGGGGAGGGGCATCTGAACGAGGGCGGACACAAAATCCTGGGAGAGTTTTTATATGAGACCTATAAAAAATTTGCTCAGTGACGGCTATTTTAAACTGTTCCTGAAATACACGTTCTGGATACTGCTGATCTGCCTGATCCTGGCCTCCATCTCTTTCAGAAATATTTTGTTCGTTGAACAGAATCCCTTCTTTTACGAACAATTTTGATCAGAGAGTGTCACCTCGGCCCTCTATTACATCCACGATCCTCTGGCAGATAAGTGGAGCAGTTTTTCTGGAAAAGTTGTTATTGGGGTGGGAATTCAGTTCTCCCACTGCATATTCAAGTTTGAGCCCACTTCCTCCCTCTGTTTCGAGCTCAAAGAAATCCCAAAGGAAAATATTGTCTCCGGGCTGGTCCCACTCATCCCTGACCCATTCAAAAAATGATCGTGAGCGGGCCGCCATATCGGGAGGAATCCCATTTTCCACGATTGCCGCGCCCGTCCAGACGATGAAATCGCAATCGGGGAATTGAAGCATCTTCGCCTTTAGAGCATCGTACTGCAGTTTGTAGTTTTTGATAGTTTTCGATTCTGAGGCAATGTCCGGCTCTCCGGTTTCCTCTAAAATCCCGCTCACTGGAGCGCAGTGCTTCCAGACGACAACTTCGTATTCCTGTGTGATCATTTCAAGAGTAGGTTCGCTTTTAAAAGCTTCGGTTCCTTCATTATTTACCCATATGTTCCAGTAGTCAAAGGGGTAATTCTTCCATCCATAGGGATCCCTCTTGGGAAAGTTCTGCTCCACGATCTGATAATCCGTTCTAGAATTTCTGTTGTAATCCTTGAACCATCGCGCCATTCCCCCGTTCCAAATGCTCTCTCCGATACTGTGATGCAGGAAGAGGATGTTGATACCTTCCGTAGAGGGCGCTTGTTTGAGCACCACGGAATCGGAATTGAGGACATATCTGTGGTAAACGAATCTGGCTCCCCATAAGGTGAGGAATACGAAAGCCAGCAGCCCTACTCCTCCCAGGAGATACAAAGCGGTTTTATTCATGCAATCCTCCCTAATCGATCAGGCCGGATTTTATGGCATAGTGGATGAGCTGAGCATTGTTCTTCATGTTCATCTTCCGCAGGATCCGGATGCGGTGAGTGCTGATAGTTTTTACGCTCAACGAGAGGATATCCGCGATCTCCATAGCGGTCTTTCCGGACGCGAACATGCACATCACCTGATACTCCCTGTCCGATAAGGAGGTGTGTAATGCTTCGCCATTGGTTCTATCTATCTCGAACGCCAGTTTTTCGGCCAAAGAAGCAGTGATGTGCTTGCGACCTGACGCCACTCTCCTTATCGCATCGAGAAGTTCATCGGGTGCGCTCTCTTTCGTCATGTAGCCAGACGCTCCCGCCCTGAGGGAACGGACCGCATACTGCTCCTCCGGGTGCATGCTCAGGATCAGCACTGGCAGGTCTGCCTTGATGCATTTGATCTGCTTCAAGACTTCCAGTCCGCTCCTGCCCGGTAGAGAAATATCTAGTAGAACGAGGTCATAGTCGTTGGCACTGACTTTTTTAATGGCCTCTTTCCCATCTCTGGCTTCATCTATCACTTCGACCTCGTCGGTATCCTGCAGGATCTGGATCAGCCCTTTCCTCACAAGTGTGTGGTCATCCGCAATCAGCAGCTTAATCATGGGACTGAGCCTCTCTCCGAGGGAAAGTGACCAAGAGTGTTGTTCCTTGATCCGGAAGTCCCGCCAAAGAAACGACTCCGTTGAACGGATGGAGCCGTTCGCGCATGCCCATCAATCCCAGGGATGTGGGCGCAAATACATCGTCCTCTCTGATTCCCTTCCCGTTATCCCGGATCTCGAGCTCCAGCTTATCATCGCCCAGCTCTCTGAATGAAATCTCCACTTCATCTGCTTGCGCATGCCGGGTCACATTGGTGAGGGCTTCCTGGGCGATACGGAACAGCGCTGTGGAGATATCGGGAGAGAAATCGATCCCTTCGCAGTTCAAGAAGGCCTGACACTTGATGTTGGTCCGGTTCTGAAAATCCTGTACCAGCCATTCCAGTGCCGGGATCAAGCCCAAGTCATCCAACAGGCCAGGCCGGAGTTCCGCGGATATCTTCTGTACTGTCTGTATAGTTGAGTCGATGAGTCCGGACATAGAACCGACTTTTTCCAGGATCCTTTCCTGGTCTGGGTCCTTGGCCAGCAGTCTTTTAGATATCCATGAAAGATCCATCTTGAGCGCGGTTAGGTGCTGTCCCAACACATCATGGATCTCCCTGGCTATACGTTTGCTCTCTTTCTCCCTGACAGACTGAAGATGCAGGGAAAGGTTGCGAAGTTCTTCACGGGACCGCTTGACCTCCAGCTCCAGATGCCGGTGCTCTGTAATGTCGGTCAGCACGGAGACAACACCAGCTTCCTGGCCTGCTTTATCAATTACCGGCCGCGCCGAGAGGATGGTGAATGCCGTACCTCCATCCTTGGTTTTCCAAGCTACTTCAAGGCTCCTTGATTTTTGCGCGAACAGATCAGATGATTTGATGTTCTTCTTTTGTAAGAAATCCCCTGCCAGGAGATCGTAGATGGAGTGATTAAGGACCTCACTCTCAGAAAAACCGATCATCTCCAAATATTTCCTGTTGGCGAACGTGATCTTCCCTTCTCTGTTGTGCATGACAATGCCTTCGTTGATGTTCTCAACGATCAGCGGGTAGAGCTTTTCATGTTCTTGTAGAGCGATATCCTGTTTGTCTTTCATTGTCCCCGGATCTTCAATGCGCAGCGACTAATTCTGCAGAATTTCCACGTTTCTAATTTTCTCTTAAACTGGGGGGAATTTCAAGCGGGGGGTGAGCTTTTTACCCAGAAATCACCTCGTAAGATGGATAAAATCCTCAATATCACCTTGGCCTTTTGGCCGGATCCCCGACTAATCTATGTGTACGGCATGACCGGTTTACTAAAAACTCTCTATATGCGAGAATATATGTTCACAATAAACAAGATATCGACGAGTTATCTAGTATAGATCGAACCATGAACCCAAAGAAAAAAGTTGGTATTGTATTGGCTGCCATTCTAGTTTTATCAATGGCCGGTTGTAAGAAAACCCCGACCGTGCCCAATGCCGATGTGCTGACGCGCCCTGTCATCTGGGTAAATGCTTTCGAACTGGCATTCGCTGCTTTCCAGGCAGGGAACAATCCAGCCTCACAGATGCTCCAGGTAAAAAACGCCGGACAAAACACTCTGAAATATGCAATCGCTTCAGATGCGGATTGGCTGACAGTGGAAAACAACAGCGGAGACTCTTCCGGCCAGACCAACGAACACAGTGTCCTGGTGGACAAATCCAGCTTGACTTCCCAAGAAGAGCCATACATTGCGCATCTCACGATCACCAGCGCGGAAGCCTACAACAATCCGCAGAAGATCACGGTCAGCCTGTCGTTGTCCACAGAGCCCCCACCCAGGATCAAGGTCTCACCCAAAAACCTGAACTTCAACTGCCCGCTTGGCACAAATCCCCCTTCTAAAACGATAGCGGTAGAGAATTCAGGCTCCGGCACGCTGCGGTTTGATGTGGTCCCGGATGCGAACTGGATCCAGGCCGATCCCAGCAGTGCCCAAGTTAAGGATGGCAGTAGAAACATCGAAGTCTCTGCGAAGGCAAAGAACCTGAGCGTAGGGACCTATTCGGGCAGCGTCAAAATCGTCGATCCCCTGGCCACCAATAATCCGCAGGAAGTCACTGTGACACTCACCATCACCGAGGAGCCTCCCCCGGAGATCGCACCCAGGCCTGACAGAATGACATTCCAGGTCATCCTGGGCAGCAGTCCAGGAGCTCAGACTCTCAATGTGGGGAACAGCGGGGAAGGAACACTCAGTTACTCCCTGGAGTGGGATGCCGGATGGATGTCCATAAATCCTGCCAGCGGCAGCACGAAGGATATCGAGAGAAAGCACACGGTCTCTGTGGATTCAGCCTCGATGGGCATTGGCACATACCACGGCACGATCCTCATCCGGGATCCGAATGCCACAAATAATCCGAGCTCGGTGCCCGTGACACTGGATATCACAGCCCCCCTCACAGACAACAGGATCGGGATATTCCTAAATCCTAGTTCCGGGGGGACCAACACCACGGTCAGCATCCCCATCACGATCAGAGGTAACACATCGCCGATCGAGGTGTTCGGGCTCAAGATGAACTATAATCCTGCTGTGTTCCAGTATGTCGGAGTTACTAAGGGAGACCTGACCGGAAGCTGGATGGCGGTTGACGGAAACGCGGCCTCGGGCGTAGTAACGATCGGGGGCTTCGCTGGATCCGGCACCACGATCTCCACTGGGAACCTGGGCAGCATCGCGGTCATTACTTTTAGAGTAACGTGCAGCGCCTGTAGCGATGGACAGACCAGCCAGATCTCCATCCACACGCTCACGGATGATGTTTCCGGGATGACCGCATCCCCTGCCTCTGCCTCATTCACATTCAGGAAGTGTAGGAAAGCGCCTACAGGCTAGAAATCGTAGGTAATATATCCCCCAAGGAACAGGCTGCTTCTCCGGGGATCGATGTTCGAGACCCTCTCCCAGTAATCCAACCCGATTCCTATCCCTGTGCTCTCATAGAGGCGAAAAACCAAGTAGGCAGAGTGAGTTCTGTAGGTGTCTTTCCGATAGATCTCCTGATAGCTCTCATCAGGCAGGCGGATGAGAATGGGCTCGGGATATCGTCCTTCGCCCAGGCTGAAATCGTAGTCCAATCTCAGAAAAGTCGTCGCATATAGGGATGCACCCACACCTATACGATCAAGTACATAGAAGATGTTGTTGGTGTAAAACGAAAAGGGAGTATCCCTCAGATATGTGAAGCGGAGGTTGTACCTGCGGCGGCGGTATTCCAGCGCAGTGTCTCCGATCAAGCCGGAGAAGGCCTTGGGCCCGTAAACAACAGGTGCAAGGTACTTGTATCCCAGTGAAAACCGGCCTCTGAGATCGCCCAGGATGGGGAATTCCACACCTGAAGAGAGCTGGTATGCATAGGAGTCCTGATTCCTTATTCCTGTATACTCAAAAGCATATTCCGTATAGGATCCCTGGACAAAAAAAGAAGAGTCCGTGAAGATCTGATGATTGAATTCCAGGATGACCTGGTCTTCATCCCTGTTCAATCGGAGGGCGTAATCAGAGATTCGGTCAGGATCAATGACATCCCGGTATTTGTATGTGTAACGAATAACCCAGATTCCAATGTTCGTGTTTCGGGGGGCCTCATAAAAAAAGCTGGCTCTGTATCCCCTGACAGATTGATTCACCTTTTCAGTGAACTCGCCCCATGGCCTGATTTGGCTGTTGCTGTCTGTGAATCTTCCGGAAAGCACAAACTTGGTCAAGATCTGCCATCTGACATTGGCAAAGTAGCTGTTATAGAATCCTCTAAGCTGAGACTGTTCATAGTAATAGACATACTCGGGATTCCAGGTGAACGTGAGAATCAGGCTGTTGCCTACTAGAATGTTGGTGTCCAATTGGGGTGAGAATGTGAAGGTGAAATCGGTGATGGGATCAAAAATATCGGCCTGCCTGTAGATATTATTATCGACACCGATCTCCCGGAATTGGACCCTTGGGTAAAACCTGAAGGGCCCGAGCTGATATCTGGTGGTTTCTATGACCAAGTCGAGAGACCGATTGAACCGTTGATAGGTCTGTCCGTGAACGGAAGCAGCTAAGGTAATCAGCAATAATATGAGGAGGCCTGTTTTTTTTTTCATGTGTCTCAAGCCTTCATGATCTTTTCTCTAAATGTGGTTACATTCTTGGTCGCATTCCGCGTATCGATGACCAAGGGGGAATGCTGAACGATCCAGTCATAATCATAGTCGGAGTGTTCCGTGGTGATCACCACCGCGTCCATGGAAGCGAGGAGCGATTCTGTCAGTTCTGAAGAGTTCATCTTGAGGCTGAAACGCCTCATTTCAGGGATCGTGGGGACAAAGGGATCGTTGTAATACACATCCGCACCCTTCTTGATGAGCGATTCCATGAGCTCAAGGGCAGGAGTTTCCCGTATGTCGTCAGTATCTTTCTTGTAGGCGATGCCGAGTATCAGAATCCGAGAATTTCTGATGCATTTGGCGCGTTCGTTGAGGATATCGGCCATGCGGGACACGACATAGTCCGGCATGCCCGTGTTGACCTCACCGGCGAGCTCGATGAAGTGGGCATTAAAATTGTACTGTTTGGCTTTCCAAGAAAGATAGAAAGGATCGATGGGGATGCAGTGCCCGCCCAGGCCCGGGCCAGGATAAAACGGCATAAATCCGAAGGGCTTGGTGGAAGAGGCGTCGATGACCTCCCAAATATCCACGCCCATTTTTGTAGCCAGCATCTTCAACTCGTTGACCAGGGCGATGTTGACCGCCCGGAATATATTTTCCAGCAGCTTGGTGAATTCCGCGACCTCAGTGGACGATACGCTGACAACCTGGTCCACGATCTGGTCGTAGAGAGCAGCAGCGATCTCGCTGCAGGCGGGTGTGATCCCACCCACGACCTTCGGTATGTTCTTGGTCGTGAAGCGGACATTGCCTGGATCTTCCCTCTCGGGAGAGAAAGCCAGGAAATAATCTTCGCCTGTTTTGAGGCCCTTGCCCTCGAATTTGGGGAGGAGGATCTCACGGGTGGTTCCCGGATAGGTCGTGCTCTCAAGGGAGATGAGCTGACCATTCCTGATATAGGTCGCTATGGCGTCGGAAGTAGCCTCGACATAGCGCATGTCCGGTTCTTTGGTGTCGCTGAGGGGAGTGGGCACACAAATGAGGATGCAGTCTGCCTCAGCCAGCCGCGAAAAGTCAACTGTGGCATCGAACCTACCGGAGGCACGCATTTCTTCCACCTGGCTTGAAGGGATATGTTTGATGTAGCTCCGGCCGGAGTTCAGATCGTCAACCTTGTTCTGGTCAACATCGAAACCCAGGACAGAGAATCTCTCCTCAGCAAAGCGTATGACCAGCGGGAGGCCGACGTATCCCAAACCGATCACGCCGACAACCGCTTTACGGTCCAGTATTTTCTGTAATAGAGAATTTTTTAATTCCACTGGGAGTTCCCCTGGTCTTCGTTCAATCGCTCAGCCTGCGCACCAGCTTGATAATATCCCGCAAGGCAGCCATCTCAGCGTCTGTTAGAGAAACCGCCTGGAGTGCGGTTTCGGTCAACTGGTTCAAATAATCCAATGCGAGCTCTTGGGCTTTCTTTTTATTTCCTCTGGAATTGTAATTCAGGATCAGGAGCGCCAAGGACTCTGTCATTATTGTGTTTTCCACGGGGACATCTTTAGATAGGTTCAAGAACCTTTCCAGATGTTTTCCTGCACCTCTGAAATCCCTCTCTCTGTACTCCATCTTTCCCAGCAGATAATAGCCTTTTATCTCCCTGGAATTGTTTTTGATCAATTTTTCCAGTGTTTTCTTGGCACGCCTGTTGTTGTCCTCATGGACGTAGAGATCATAGAGTTCATAGTACGCATAGATCGCCTTGGGCTGGGTCGAGATCCGCCCCTCGAGCGCTTCGATGGCCTCCTCTGAATTTCCTGTGGAGACATGATTGGTCCGGGGCTTCTCGAGCGGTTCGTTCCTACCTGGGAATATGGATGTTCTGGGATAGAAAAGATACCAGACACTCTCCAGATTGAAGAGGTCCTGTGCATCCAGTTCCAAGCCCAGGAATCCTTCTTCATCAAGATGTTTTTGCGCCGCATCCAGATATTCCCTGCACTTTTGCCTGTCTTTCCGGAAGAAAGAACATAGGCTGAGATAGACGTTGCACTTCGCGCTGTATTCTCGACTCGACAGCAAGCCGAAGAGGCCGACTTCAAAGTCCCTGGCGGCCTCTTTATAGTCTCCAACCCGATATGCATTTACGGCCTTGTCATATAGCTGCTTGTAGAATGGGTCCACCTGCTGAGCGGTAAGGAACTCAGGACGGGGCCAGATGAAAAGCAGACAGAGGCCGACGGCCATGAGAATAATTTGCCGTTTCGAAATCCTCTTCATATCGATTCCTATCCTAAATGCATATGACAAGTGTAGAACATGATACTTAAAAACCTAAACCCAGACAACACCTTTAGAGATGATTTTTCCCGAGTTCAGAGAGTATATTCTGAAAGGCCCGGATTTAATGAGTCCTGGTCATGGGAGGTTCTTGTCCACAGGTTGAATTTGGCGGGTGATCGGAGTAAACTAAAATGCCTGAATACAAGAGGAAAGGTACAAAATGACTCAGATAGAAGAGGCCAGGAAAGGCCGCACGACGGCCGCACTGAAGCAGGTTGCAGAGGAAGAACAATTTTCGGTTGACGAGCTGCGGGAACTGGTGGCAGCGGGCCAGGTCTGTATCCCCTGGAACCCAAAGCACGGCGAGATCCATGCCGTGGGGATCGGGGCGCTGCTGCGGACCAAGATCAATGTGAACATCGGGAGTTCCGAGGACTTCCCCGAGTTGGAGACCGAGCTGCAGAAGGTCGAGGTCGCGCTCAAATACGAGACCGACACCATAATGGACCTGAGCACGGGGGGGGATATAAACGGCATCCGGCGGCAGATCCTGGACAAGGCGAGGATACCGCTGGGGACCGTGCCGCTGTATCAGGTGGCGATCAAGGCGATCGCGGAGCGTGGTTCGATCGTGGACATGACGGCGGACGATATCTTTGCCGTGATCGAGCAGCAGGCCGAGGAAGGCGTGGACTTTATGACCGTGCACTGCGGCCTGACGACCAGGGCCATCGATAGGCTGAAGAGTCAGGGCCGGGTGGCGGACGTGGTGTCGAGAGGGGGCGCGTTCCATGTGGCCTGGATGCTGCACAACGACAAGGAAAATCCCCTGTATGAGCACTATGACCGTCTGTTGGAGATCGCGCATAGATATGACGTGACTTTGAGCCTGGGGGACGGGCTGAGGCCGGGAGCTATCTCTGATGCGACGGACCGGCCGCAGATAGAAGAGCTGCTGACACTGGGCGAGCTGGTGAAGAGGGCCTGGGATGCCGATGTGCAGGTGATGGTGGAGGGGCCGGGACACGTGCCGCTCGACCAGATCGAGATGAACATCAAGCTCCAGAAAAGAGTATGTCAGGGCGCGCCCTTTTATGTGCTGGGGCCGCTGGTGACGGATATTGCACCGGGTTATGACCATATTACAGCGGCCATCGGGGGGGCGATCGCGGCCTCGGCCGGGGCGGATTTTCTATGCTATGTGACTCCGAGTGAACACCTGGGGCTGCCGAGTGTGGACGATGTGCGGGAAGGGACCGTGGCGTCCAAGATCGCGGCGCACGCTGCAGACATCGTGAAGGGTGTAAAGGGCGCGTGGGAGAGAGACCTTAAGCTGTCCGAGGCGAGGAAGCGGCTGGATTGGGATGCGCAGCGGGAGCTGGTGCTCGATCCCCATAAATTCGACGAGATAAGAAACAAACGCGGGAGTAAGTCTGAGGCCTGTTCCATGTGCGGCGATTTCTGTGCAATGCAGATCGTGAGCGAGCACCTGGATCCTGAGGGAAAGGCCGATGACGACACCTGTTAAAAAACTGCTATTCGGAACGGCGGGTGTGCCGAAATCTTCGCCGCAGCCATCTACGCTGGCCGGTGTGCGCCACATCAAGAAGCTGGGCCTGGACTGCCAGGAGGTGGAGTTCGTGCAGGGCGTCAAGATGGGCGTGGACACAGCCCGGGAGATCAGGGGGGAAGCGGAGAGGCTGGGAGTGGCTCTGAGCGTGCATGCTCCGTACTGGGTAAACCTGAATTCCGCTGAGCCGAGCAAGCGCCACATGAGCCAGCAGAGGCTGCTGCACTCGGCGAGGATGGCCAAGGAGCTGGGCGCACGGAGTGTGATCTTCCACAGCGCCTTCTATCACCAGGACAAGCCCGAGGATGTGTTCGCTGCTGTAAAGAAGGAACTCAAAGAGGTCATGTCGATCTTGAAGTCCGAGCGGAATCCCGTGGTGATGCGGCCAGAGACCATGGGCAAGCGGTCTCAGTTTGGGTCACTCGAGGAGATCCTGTTCCTGTGCCAGGAGGTCAAGGGGTTGCAGCCCTGCCTGGACTTTGCCCACATCTATTCACGTGAGGGCAAGGCGAACACGTATCTGCATTTCCATCGGATCCTGACGAAGGTGGCGAAAAAGCTGGGAGATGAGGCGCTGAAGGACATCCACATCCACATCTCGGGCCAGGTGTACAACGACAAGGGCGAGGTTAAGCACGTGAATCTGGAGGAGTCGGATTTCCGCTACGACGACTGGATCCAGGCGCTGAAAGACTTCGACGTGCGCGGCCTGGTGATCTGCGAAAGCCCCGAACAGGATGCAGACGCCTTCATGCTCAAGAAGCTTTACTCCGGATGATCAGAGACGAATTCCTCTGAGAAGGTACATCCCCTCCCCCACGGAATTCACGGGGCAGTGGCAAGTAATCGAGCAATGCGCGGGGCGGCCTTGCCGTCCCAAAGATCCAGACGTGTTCGTTGAAGAGGAGGAAAACTCAGGATTTTGAGGGATTCGGATTTTATTCTTTTGGGATCGAGCCCGATTAAACTATTCGTTCCCTGCTCAATAGTGATCACCCACTCTGTATTACTACGCAAAGTTAAACACGGAACGCCCAGGAAAGTCGTCTCGGCCTGGATGCCGCCTGAATCTGTAAGGACCAAGCTCGCGTTTGCTGTCAGGGCAAGGAAATTCAAGTAGCCCTGCGGGGGGATTACGTTGATCCTACCCGGCTCTATTGGCGTTGAACGCTCACTTTTCTCAGGAATAAACACAACGGAATCTTCGAGCCCGAAGTCCTCCATCCTTTTAAGCGACCTGGGGTGAGCAGGGAAAACGATTGGAATTCTGCTAGAGACTTCGGACAGCGCATCCAGAATGCCCCTGAATACAGCGGGAGCATCGACATTGGAGGGGCGGTGTAGTGTGAGGAGGGCATATTGTTTGATATTGCCATCGTCACGAAGGCCGAGATTACTCAATATGGGCGATTCTTGAGTTTTGCCCATATATTTGACCAGAGTGTCGATCATGATGTTGCCGACCATATGAATCATATGGGCGGGGATACCTTCATTTTGGAGGTGAACAGTGTCGTGTTCGCTGGGAGTGAAAAGCAAGTCGGAGATGTGATCGGTGAGCAGCCGGTTTATCTCCTCAGGCATGGTGCGGTCGAAGGAACGAAGCCCTGCTTCGACATGAGCCACTGGGATCTGGAGCTTTGCAGAGGCAAGAGCTGCTGCGATCGTGGAGTTTATGTCGCCAAAAACGACAACCACATCCGGTGTGTTTTCGACCAGCATCTGCTCGAATTGGATCATTGTCCTGGCGGTCTGTTCGGCATGAGTGCCGCTCCCGATGCCGAGGAAAACATCCGGATTGGGAAGGTCTAGATCTTCGAAAAAAACCTTGCTCATGAAATCGTCGTAGTGCTGCCCGGTATGAATAAAGGATGTCTTGATATCGGGATATTTGGAAAGGGCTTCTAGAAGGGGAGCTGCCTTCATGTAATTGGGACGCGCACCCACAACGAGGAAGATCTTTTTGTATTTCATGGACTGAGGGAATCTGCGATGATCTTAACGATGCGGGAGGCGGCCTTGCCGTCCCAGAGTTTGGGGAGGCGCCCCTTTTTGCCGCCTGAATCGAGAATGGTATAGGCCTCGGAGAGGATTTTTTCGGGATTTGAGCCCACAAGGATATTCGTGCCCTCGGTAACGGTTATGGGGCGTTCGGTGTTTTTGCGGATCGTGATGCAGGGGATGCCGAGGATCGTGGTCTCTTCCTGGATGCCCCCCGAATCGGTGAGGACAAGTGTGGAGTTTGCCATGAGATTCAGAAAATCGAGATAGCTCTGGGGCGGCATGGTTATAACCTTCTGATACGAAAGGTCGAGAAGGACGCCCCGGGGATCGTCCATGTGCCAGATGAGGTCTTCGAATCCGAACTGCCGTATCTGTTTGAGCGTCCGAGGGTGGATCGGAAAGAGGACGGGGATGCGCTTGGACACAAGGTTCAGGGCCGAGAGTATGCCTTCGAGAGTATCTTTGTCATCGACGTTGGAGGGACGGTGGAGCGTAAGGAGGGCGTAGGGTTTGTGTGTGTCTGGGAGATCGTCTGAAGCGGCATGAGAAACCATCCCGAGCCGGCTCAGGATGTCGGTCTGTTTAGCACGCTCTATGAACTTCATCAGGCTGTCGATCATGACATTGCCCACGAAGTGGATCTTGTCTGAGGGGATGCCTTCCTTGCTGAGGTTTTTGTCGGCGTCCTCGCAGGTCGTGAAGAGGATGGCTGAGATCTGATCCGTGAGCAGGCGGTTTATCTCCTCTGGCATGGTGCGGTCGAAGGAACGGAGGCCGGCTTCGACATGGGCCACGGGGATGTTGAGCTTGGAGGCGTCGAGGGCGCAGGCTATCGTGGAGTTTACATCGCCCACGACGACCACCATGTCGGGGCGCTGGTCGATGAGGATCTTTTCGAATTCGAGCATAACAGCCCCTGTCTGCTGGGCGTGTGTGCCGGAGCCTACGCCAAGGTAGATATCGGGCTTGGGCAGGCCGAGGTCATCGAAAAAGACCTTGTTCATGACAGCATCATAGTGCTGGCCGGTGTGGATTATCGAGGTCTGGATGTCGGGATATTCTTTGAAGGCTTCGTAGAGGGGAGCAGCTTTCATGAAGTTGGGACGTGCCCCCACAACGATGAAGATCTTCTTGGTGGGGAGTGTGGGGGGATGCGGATTGGGGATTTTAGCTTCAGAAATATTGGATTTGGAATGTGTGTCAGAGGGCATGCTGTGATTCTTGTTTGCTAATTCCTATCGCCTCTTTGCTCTGCTTTCTGTGCTATGTTTTTTGTTTATAGCATATTTTCCATGAAGGGGACAGCTTTCTCTCCCCTTCTCTAAACCTGAAGGCTGTGCACTGCGTATCGAATTATGGGATACTGAACCGGTCACATGATGAGGAAAAACAGGAGGATAATCATGATGAGAGCGGAATACATGCGTAAATTGGCCCCTGTGGTGGTTCTGGCGGCATTTTTAGTGCTGATTGCTGCCCCTGCTGCAGTTGATGGGCAGACGAGATCATACAGCGCCTCCGAGGGATCCATGGAAAACGGCCAAGCCGAGATCTTCTATCTCTATCATGCGGGCTGGGCAGTGAAGACAGCGAGTGCCCTGATGATCTTTGACTACTGGGAGAGTATGGAGCGCCCGGAGGAGGCCGGATTGGAGAAGGGATTCATCGATCCCGAGGAGATCAAGGACCTGGATGTCTATGTTTTCACATCGCATGGGCATGGGGATCATTTCGACGAGAGGATATTGGAGTGGAGGCGTGCGATCCCCAAGATCACCTATGTGTGGGGATGGGGCGGAGAGCACGTGAAAGCGGCCGAGGGGGACGTGGCCTTCGGGGATGGGCGCGTGACCGAGATCGTGGGCCCTATGACCATCAAGAACATCCACCATGATTTCGATGGGATCCCGGAGTCGGCCTTTTTGATCGAGGTGGACGGCCTGACGATCTATTTTTCCGGGGATCATGGGAATGCGCCGGGCAGGCTGCATCCGGTCTATAAATACAACATCGATTATATGGCCAAGCAGGCAAAGGATTTCGATGTGATCTTTCTATCGGTCTTTGGGAGTCCGACGTATGACGGGGAGCTGTATGCGATCGAGAAATTCAAGCCCAGTGTGATGATCCCCATGCACTATGGGAGCCGGGAAAAGGGTGCTGAGGGCTATGTGAAAGTGGCGCAGGCAAAATTCCCGGATGTGAAGTTCTGGTATCCTTTGCACCAGGGCGACAAGTTTTCCTACAAGAAATAATTAAAGGGAAAAAAAGGGGACAGGTCCAATTAATTTGGGGGACAGATGCCTTCCTGAACATTAATTGGACCTGTCCCCTTTTTTTTCTGTCCCCTTTTTTCCTCCTTCTTTTCTTCATCATCCTCGCATGAGAATAAACCACAGCCCGAACGTTCTCTATTATACATTTAAAAGGAGGACCACATGGCAGAGTATTACACGTTCGAGAACCTGGAGTGCTGGAGGCAGGCAAAGGACCTGGCACTGGATGTCCACCGTTTTTCCCAGACCGAAAATGTGAACGGCGACGCAGTGATGTGCGATCAGCTGCGGCAGTCGTCTTTGCGGATCATGTCGAGGATCGCAGAGGGCAAGGCACGGGCCAGCGGCAATGATTTTATCTTCTATTTGAAGCTGGCCAAGGCATCGGCCGCTTCGCTCCAGTCGACCCTAATCCTGTCGCGGGACATGGGCTACCTGGGAGAGGGAGATTTTATCGATTTTCAGGACAGGGCCAACCGGGTGTCAGCACTGATCGGCGGGCTGATAAACGCAATCAAAAAGGGCCAAAAGGATAGGAGGGACGCCAAGAAGGCTGAGGGAATGGGAGCTGGTGCAGCCAAAGATCCGGCCTCTGTCGCTGATATCGCCGTAGGTGGCCCCGACGGCCCCCAGGAAACAGCAGAGAGCGTTCCTTTTTAGGCTGGAGGTTCGCCTCTCCCCTACTTGGTCAGCGTCACCTTCTTGAGGCCGCGCGGCGCCTCGGTGTCGAATCCCTTGGCACGCGTGAGGTGATAGCAGAAGAGCTGGGCGGCCACGATCGTTGCGATGGGGCTCAGCCATTCGGGTATGTCATCAGGAAGACGGAGCGGTGTGTTTGCGAGTGAGAGTGCCTCCTCATTATCGGATATGACCAGGAGCTCCGTCTTCTTTTCATTTTTCAGGGTGGAGATGAGCTTGAGCACGTCCTTGTAAACGGCACCCGATGGGACCACGGCCAGGACCGGGAATCCCTGGTAGACCATGGCCACGGGACCGTGACGGAAATCTGCCGAGGAATAGGGCTGAGCCACGATATAGGCCAGCTCCTTGAGCTTTAGCGCCCACTCGAAGGCTGTGGCATAGTTGTAGCCGCGGCCCAGGACCACGCACTGGTCCATGTAGCGGTAGCGCTCGGCCTCCTCGGCGATGAGGGTGTCGAGCTGCAGGATCTGTTCCACGAGGGTGGGGACCATGTGGAGGGCCTCGAGATCAGACTCTGAGCCGCTCATCCCCACAGACAGCATGGCGATGGCCAGGAGCTGGGCCGTGTAGGTTTTGGTGGCAGCTACGGCTTCTTCGGTGCCGGCGTTTATGTCGAGCACGAAGTCTGCGGTTTTGGCGAGGGGGGAATCGGGATCGTTGGTGATGGCGAGTGTAGGATGTCCTTGGTCTGTGGCTGTCTTCAGCACTCCCACGATGTCGGGCGACTGCCCGGACTGGGAGATGCCGACAGTGAGGGAATATTTGAGTTTCGGCGGGCTTTTGTAGATCGAAAAGAGAGAGGGTGTGGCCAGGGCAACGGGCAAGCCGTTGGCCGCCCCCCATAGGTATTTGGCATAGAGCCCGGCATTGTCGGAGGATCCGCGGGCTGCCAGGAATATGTAGTCGATGTCCTGATGCTGCAGCGACTGTGCGATGTCCTGCACGAGCGGCAGCTGATCCTCTATGAGCCGCTTGAGCACGGCCGGCTGTTCAAATATCTCGTCTTTAAGGCTCATTTATTCTCCTAAAATACTGCAAAAAATGGGGACAGGTCCAATTAATACAAAGGGGACAGGTGCATTCAACACAAGCGCACCCAAGTTTAAATGCACCTGTCCCCTTCATTTCATCCCAGCTTGTCCAGCGTATCCTCCACCTTCTCCCAGAATCTCTCGATGTGGCCCTGCACATACATCTTGATGTCCAGCCCGGGGTCCTTGACGAGCGGCAGGAGGTCCATCGCATAGATCATGGACGTGGCCGTGTCCGTGCCGTGCGAGGCGTAGTAGGTGGCATTGGCACGCCTGCGCCCAAGGGTAGCCAGGTCATAGCGCTTGCCCCCGCTTATCTGAGACTCGAAGACCTCGACCAGTGCGGCCTGCAGCTCGGGCTGATCAGACACATCAAAGGCGATCTTGTACTCATCGGGCAGCCAGTCCAGGTCGCGCCAGACCTCGCAGCCATAGGCCTCGTATGGTCGCGCATCCCTGGGCAGGTTCCTGATGGCAGCCAGGGCCCGCTGGAACGATGCCACATGTGTCTCGTGCTTATCGGCCGGGTTGTGCAGATAGACGACCTCCGGCTGTGCGAGCTCGATGAGAGCCTCTAGGTCATCTACCGGGCCCGCCTGCTGGTCATCCTTCACGACCGAGCTGGGATAATCGAGCTGGGCCAGGGCCCCATATTTTCCGATGTCGGCGGCCTTTTTCTGCTCCTTACGGCGGATGTCCTGCATCTCCTCGTCGGTCGTGTCCTTGAAGGCCCCATCCCGGGGGGAACCGCCCCCATTCGTGAGCACGATGCCAGTGAACCACCGGTTTTCCTGCTCGAAACACTTGAGGATGCCGTCGAAGGCCATGATCTCGAGGTCGTCCTGATGGGCGCCCACTGCCAGGTGAGTGGTGCGCTTCAGAGCTTCCTCGAATTCGACACCGTCGGGAATATAAACATCGGCATTGGGTTGTATGATGCTCATGAGTTGTCTCCTTTATTTACGGGATCGGGAGAAGAAATGGGGACAGGTCCAATTTTGATATTCTCTGCATTATTAATTGGACCTGTCCCCTTTAATTCCCCCATTAATTCTGCATTTAATTGGACCTGTCCCCTTTTTTCTTGCAGCGCCGGCAAGCTCGCCGCGGCTATTGCCTGGCCCACGCGGCGGCTCTTTTCATCCGGGAGCTGCAGCGTAACCTTTTCTCCCAGTTCGGGGAATTCTTCCGTAACCACCTGGCGGGCCATGTCCAGGATGATCTCCCCTCCCCGTCCTGATGTGCAGCGGCCCAGGATCAGGAAGTGTCTGATGTCATAAAAATCCGCATAGTGAGCCAGCGTATATCCCAAATATACACCGATCGATTCCCAGATCCTGCGCGCTCCCTTGTGCCCGGACTCGAGCTCGTCCTGCACGAACTGCAGTCTCTCTGCAGGCGGCATGTCGGCCGGCAGAAGGATCCCTGCCTTGGGTGCCAGCCGGAATACAGCTTGCTGCGAAAAATACTGGGCACCACAGCCCATGTCTCCGGACCATTCGTCAACGACACCCTCGGGCTGGTAATCTACCGGTGCAAAAGCCAGTTCGTTCAACCAGCCCGTGATGCTCCCGTTCACGTCCACATACCCGCAGGCCTCACTCGATCCCAAGGCAATGCCCAGAACACCGTTGTCCTCGAGCGACATGGATCCGGCCAGGGCTGTCACGTCGCCGTCATTGGCCACCTCGAAGGGCACGCCCACCTCGTCTGCGATACGCAGAAAAAGCTCGCGCGCCCTGGGGTAATCCTCGTCCCGCACGCGCCGGAAAAGTGAGGCCACACGCACCACATTGTCCACATAGATACCGGCAGCGCTCCCCCCGATGGCGTCCAGGCGCGGGAGCTTGAGCGATGCGTCATGCAGAGCCTTCATGATCTCGCGGAAGTGATACTCTGGATCGGGATTGCCCTGTGGATCCCAGATGATCTCTTCGCTCCACACGGCCTTGCCGTCGATGACGGCCGAGACTTTTCTATCGGATGCCCCCAGGTCGAACCCGATACGGCATCCGTCCAGATGCCGTCCTATCTGGCGGGCCTTTTCCCTGGCCTCGGGAACCTCTGAGGGCCTGCATACCACCACCTCGAACTGCTTCCCATACACGGACTCGCCCAGCAGGTAATAGTCGTAGGCCCGCACGCCCTTGGGGGCATAGGTCTGGGCAATGTGCTCGCCGATCGAGCGCGGCCCCCCGATATAGGCCCGCCACCCGCCGCGGCTCCAGAGCAGGAACTTGAAGATCCGCTCAGCATACGCCAGGTTGGCCCGCGCACGCGTGTGGATCTCATGATATACTCGCGTCTCGAACCGCGACACGGCCCCATCCGATCCCTCCAGCGCGATCACCAGGGGAACGCCTTCCCCGGATTTTTCGACCTCATGCAGGAAATTCCGGTTTGCCAGCACCGGGGGGCGAAATCCCGAGTCCAGGGGAGGTGGGATCCCGGGCTCTATCAGATCGAACAAATCGCTCAAAAGGCCTCCGCTTCCCTATATGTTCAGGTTGATGGCCAGGAGTTTCATCTCCGTCATCTCTTCGATGGCGTAGCGCAGGCCCTCCCGGCCGAAGCCCGACTCCTTGACGCCCCCATAGGGCATGTGGTCGATGCGGAAGGTCGGCACGTCGTTCACGATCACGCCGCCCACCTCCAGGCGCCCGTAGGCCTGGTAGGCCTTGTTGAGGTTGTTGGTAAACACCCCGGCCTGCAGGCCGTACATCGAGTGGTTGACCTCCTTCAAGGCCTCCTCATAGTCGTGATATCTGTAGACTACAACCACCGGCGCAAAGGCCTCCATCCAGGAGATACGCATCTCGGGGTGCACGTCGGTCAGGATGGTGGGCTCGAACATGGCGCCGTCCCGGTTGCCCCCCACCACGATGCGCGCGCCGTTGTCGACCGCCTCCGAGATCCACTCCTCGGTCTGTTCGGCTGCCTCCAGGTTGATCATGGGCCCGATGTCGGTGTTGATGTCCAGGGGATTGCCCATGCGCAGTTTTTCGACACCCGCAACAAAATCGGCCATGAAGCGGTCGTAGATGGCGTCGTGTAGAAAGATCCTCTGGATGGATATGCAGACCTGACCCGAGAAGGCAAAGCTGCCCATGACGGTTCGGGGGACCGCATATTCGAGGTTGGCATCGGGTTCGACCACAACGGCGGCGTTTCCGCCGAGCTCAAGGGTTACCATCTTCTTATAGGCACGCTTCTTGAGGTCCCAGCCGATGTCGGGCGAGCCCGTGAATGTGATCATCTTGACGCGCTCGTCCTCCACGAATGCCTCGGCCGCCTCATAGCCGCAGGGCACGGCATTGAAGCCGCCGGCCGGGTAGTCGGTCTCGGCCACGATCTCGGCCAGGAGCATGGTCGTGGGCGATACCTGGGAGGCCGGGCGGGCGAGGAAGGCATTGCCGGTAGCGAGCGCCGGCGCCACCTTGTGGGCCACGAGATTGAGCGGGAAATTGAATGGCGTTATGCCCGCGATCACCCCGAGAGGGAAATGCCCCACGATCCCCCAGCGCTTCTTGGTCTGGGCAGTGAGATCCAGGGGCACGACTTCCCCATAGATGCGCTTGGCCTCCTCGGCTGCGATCTTGAAGGTATTGGCCCCGCGGGAGGCCTCTGCCTTGGCGTATTTTAAGGGCTTGCCGGACGAGAGCACGATCGATTCGGCGATCTCGCTGCTGCGCCGGCTGATCTCGGATGAGATCTTCTCGAGGGCCGAGGCCCGCTCGTGGGACGACATCTTGCGCGTCTTGGCGAATGCGGCCTGCGCATCGGATATGGCCTGTTCCACCTGGGCCCGTCCTGCGAAGTGGACCTTGGCCGCCACCTGGCCGTCATAGGGAGATTTAATCTCTCGTATCTTGACGCCGTCTTCCCATTTTCCATTAATGAGGAGCTTGTGTTCTTTCATCCTGGCCTCCGTTTCGCGGCTATTATATCAAAAAATTAAAGGGGACAGGTCCAATTAATAAATGGGGACAGGTCCAATTAGCGGTTCGACTGCTTGTATTAATTGGACCTGTCCCCATTTTTTTTTTTGTGATACCATAACTCAGCAAAAGGAAACGCATCGCATGAACGTGCTGATCGTGGAGGATCACCCCTCCTTATACGAAGTCGCCAAATCCTCGCTCCTCATATCCCGCATCGACACCATCGACACACCTAACGTGGGCGCCATCCTGGGCCACATCCAGGTCAACGACACCCATGTCGTATTCTTCGACTATGACCAGCACCAGGAAAGGGCCCTCGCCCTCCTCAATGGCCTCAAACACCTCGACGCCTATGTCGAGGTCGTGTTCGTCGGCGTCGCGCTCGGTGACCTGACGGTCATGGAGCTCATCAACCAGGGCCTCAGCGAGTACCTGGTCAAGCCGGTCATGCCCCCCCAAGTCCTCAACATCGTCAAGCGGGTCCGCGACCGCAAGATGCTCCGCCAGGAGACCTTCCAGCTCGAGCGCCGCCTGGCTAAGAAGTATTTTTTCCAGGGTATCGTGGGTAAAAATCCCTACATGCTCGAGATCTTCTCCCTGACCGAAAAGATCGCGCAGTATTTCTCGACCATCCTGATCACGGGCGAGACCGGGACCGGCAAGGAGATGATCGCCCAGGCCATACACGCCATGTCCCGCACCCGCAACAAGACCCTCGTGATCTGCGATTGCGTGTCCATCCCCGACACCCTGATCGAGTCCGAGCTCTTCGGCTATGTCAAGGGGGCCTTCACGGGCGCGGACAGGGACAAAAGGGGCCTTTTTGCCGAGGCCGAGGACGGCATCATCCTGCTGGACGAGATCGGGGACGTCCCCCACACCTTCCAGGCCAAGCTCCTACGCGTGATCGAAAACGGGGAATACCGCCCCGTGGGTGCGACCGAGAACCTGAAAGCCAATGCCCGTATCATCGCCTCCACCAACCGCGACCTGAGAGAGAGCGTCAAGAACGGCACCTTCAGGGAAGACCTCTTCCACCGCCTCAACAAGGTCGAGATCCACCTGCCTCCCCTGCGCGACAAGCCCGAGGATATCCCGCTGCTCATCCGCTATTTCCTGGACGGCTTCAACGAGAAGTTCAAGAAGGAGATCCGGGGAGTGTCGCGGCGCGTGCAGAAGCTCTTCCTCAAATACGAGTGGCCAGGCAACATCCGAGAGCTCGAGAACGTGCTGGAACGCGCCTCCATGCTGTGCATGAAGGAGTTCATCGACATCGAAGACCTGCCCGAGGAGCTCCAGCAGACGTTCGCGTCCAAGAGCCACCTGCCCTTCCTGGGGCGGGACCAGCTGTCCTCTCTCGATGACCTGGAAAAGGACTACATCCAGTACCTGCTGGTTGTCACTAAATACAACATGCAGAAGACCGCCAAGATCTTGGAGATCTCGCGGACGACACTCTACAACAAGCTGGCAAAGTACGGCATCGAGCGTAAAAGCTGACGCTCCGAGCGCAAGGGCTAGCATTGACGCACTCCATGCAATGACACACCACTCGCAGCGAAACACCCCCCACGATGACACAAAAGCACAATAATTTGTCACAATGTGTTCAATTTTTGAACACTTATTAAGCAATCGCTGATCCTGATAATTCCTTAATCTCTTATTTATCTGTATCTTAAGCCATTTTACCATTTGGCACCGATTTCGCTTATATATGTGGTGAGATGGGAAGCCAAAAGAAAAAACGATTAATCGCCAAGGCCAGCTGTGTACGCATTGCCTGGACCGCAGCCGCCGCAGTATTTCTGCTGTGCGGCACGCTCCTCTCAGCCGATATCAACGGCACAGGGAACGCCTCCGCCGAAGCAGCTGCGAAAGCAGTAGATCTCAGCAGGTCGACGGCCAGTTGGGCCGACTTCCTGCCTCTCCCAAGCCAGATGCCGCCCGCCCAGAAGATCACTCTCGCCTACACTCATGCGCTGACCGACTCCTCCTCTGATACAATCGCCGATCCTGTCACCCCAACCGATGGCAGCCCATCAAAATCCTCTGCGCAACCTCGCTCCACTCTCAAGAAACAGGAAATCATCCATCCCACTGTGTACACCACACACAAGATCGCTCCCGTCCTCAAGGCCGAGAATGCGGTCTTTCATGCCAACCTTGCCTACCTGACGGCAGTGAACGTGGCCGACTACTTCTCGACTCGGAAGGCACTCCAGTATGAAGAGCTGTACGAGGCCAATCCGCTGATGCGCCCCTTTGTTGGCAATGACCTGGCTTTTGCGGTCGTCAAGTTGGGGCTCACGGCCGGCAGTGTGTTCTTCTTGAAGAGGCTCTATAAGAAGAACAAAACCCTTGGCTGGGCCGCGACCATTGTGGCCAACCTGGCCGTCTCATACGTGGTGGTCAATAATTTAAGGGCGATCGACACCGTACAGGCACAGCGCGGGAGCATCTACTGATGAGAAAATCCATGCAGAGGAAGCCCACCCGCTATTTGGCCGTGTATCTGCAGAAGCGCCAGGCAGAGGCCAGGGAAGGCGAGCTCCCCTCCCTTGAGGAGCTGGAGCGCGACTACATGAACTACGTGCTCGAGATCACCAACAACGATCCCGTTGCCACGGCCGAGATCCTGGACGTGTCGCCGGCACAGATGTTTCGCCGCATGAAGCGGATCGAGGTCTGGATATAACCGGAATAATCAAATGCGCACTCCCATGAATCCCATATACATACATCGCGATTGCCACGACCGTTCTTACGGTTGCGCGGTGACCTCCTATCAGTGGGGTGGCCCGACTTGCCGCCGGGTCATTAACACACGGGGGCAGGACCGCCTGGGGATTTAGCGGCCTGCCCTCATTTTCTCCTCCATATGTGCCCACCCTTCACGGGGTGGGTTTTTTTCAATTAAAGGGGACAGGTCCAATTAATGAAGGGGACAGGTGCATTCAGAATGCCAGGCCAAGCGCTGAATGCACCTGTCCCCTTCAGCTGCGATAATTTTAGAAAAATTGGACCTGTCCCCTTTTCTCCCTTGACGTTTTCGGGGCGGTGGAATAAACTATTTTTTCATGTCGCAACACAGTAAAAAATCATACTTTTTGCACCATTCATCCGGAGGTATTATATGAAGACCATCAATCTGTCCGAGGTCCGCGACAAGATCAAGGATCTTGTCCAGGAGGCCAACTACGAGCTGCAGGATGACGTCCTGAAGGTCATCGAAGAAATGAAGGCCAAGGAAGAATCCCCCGCAGCCCTCTCCGTGTTCGATCAGATGCTAGAAAACGCCTGTATCGCAAAGGAAGAGAAACTCGGGCTGTGTCAGGACACGGGCCTGGCCGTCTTTTTCGTGGAGCTGGGCGAAGACGTCGACCTCAACAGGGACGACGGCCTGGGCAGCCTGCGCGAGGCCATCGAGGAGGGCACGCGCCAGGGATACGAGGAAGGTTACCTCAGAAAATCCGTGGTAGAAGACCCCATACGCCGCAAGAACACGGGCGACAACACGCCGGCCCTGATCCATTGGGAACTCGTGCCGGGCGATACGTTCCATGTGACCTTCATCGCCAAGGGTGGCGGCGCCGAGAACATGAGCCAGGTGCGGATGTTTGCCCCGGCCGCAGGACAGCAGGGGATCGAGGATTTTGTGGCAGAAGTGGTCGAAGTGGGAAGCTCCAATCCCTGCCCCCCCACCGTGGTGGGAGTGGGCTTGGGCGGCAACTTCGACTTTTCGGCGCTGCTGGCCAAGAAGGCCCTGCTGCGCAAGCCCCTGGGCTCGCACAACGCGGATCCCTTCTACGCGGACATGGAGACGCGGCTGCTCGAGCGCATCAACAAGCTCGGGATCGGCCCCCAGGGAATGGGCGGGCGCTGCACCAGCCTGGCCGTGCACATAGAGTCTCATCCGTGTCATATCGCATCGATGCCGGCCGCGGTCAACATCCAGTGTCACTCCCACCGCGTGCTGTCATTCGAGATGTAGAAAAAAAGAAAAAAAGGGGACAGGTCCAATTAATGTTCAAATAGCTGCGTAAATTGGACCTGTCCCCATTTCTTCCCTTTAATCGGAGGTCGTAATGCCTGCAAAAGGTTACGTAGAGATAGACATCGAACAGTGCAAGGGCTGCAACCTGTGCGTGCTGCACTGCCCGACGGAATGCCTGGCACTGGAAATGACCGAGACCAACAGTTTCGGCCTGCACTTCTGCTATCAGGCTTTCCCCGAAAAATGTATCGGCTGCGCCAACTGCGGCATCATCTGTCCGGATGCCGCCATCACCGTGTACCGCAAGCGCAGGGACGCGACGGCCGGAGGCGGCGGCGCGGCCCAGGCACAGGAGGTTTGAAATGGGTGAAGTCAAACTCATGAAAGGCAACGAGGCCCTGGCAGAGGCCGCCATCCGCGCGGGCATGCAGGCCTATTTCGGATACCCCATCACCCCCCAGTCCGAGGTGATCGAATACCTGGCCCGCGAAGAGCCAAAGTACAACTACACGCTGATCCAGGCCGAGAGCGAAGTCGCCGCCGTCAACATGATGTACGGGGCGGGCGGCGCCGGCGGGCGCGTGATGACCACGACATCGTCCCCGGGATTCTCGCTCATGCAGGAGGGGATCTCGTATATCGCCTGCGCCCAGATCCCGTGCGTGTTCGCCAACATCGTGCGCGGTGGGCCCGGGCTCGGCACCATCCAGCCCAGCCAGAGCGACTACAACCAGGCCACCAAGGGCGGCGGCCACGGCGACTACAACCTGATCGTGCTGGCGCCCAACTCGGTGCAGGAGATGGTGGACCACTGCTACCTGGCTTTCGAGCTGGCCGACAAGTACCGCTCGCCGGCGATGCTCCTGTCGGACGGGGCCATCGGCCAGATGATGGAAAAGGTGGAGCTCCCTGCCCCTCTCGAGTACAAGCCGGACAAACCCTGGGCCACGGTGGGCAAGCCCAAGACGCGGGAGCGCAACATCCTGACCTCGCTCTACATCAAGTCCGAGACAATGGAGGAGAAGAACATCGAACTCCAGGCCAAATTCAAGCTGATACGCGAGAACGAGGTCCGCTACGACGAATACCAGATGGACGACGCCGAGATCGTGATCACGGCCTTCGGGCTGACATCGCGCGTGGCCAAAAAGACAGTCGACATCGGGCGGGAGGCCGGGCTCAAGCTGGGCATGTTCCGTCCGGTCACGGTGTGGCCCTTCCCCTACGACCGGGTCAGCGAGATCGCCGAGCGCGAACATGTGAAGCTGTTCTGCTCGATCGAGATGAACGCCGGCCAGATGGTCAAGGACATCGAGCTGGCCGCGTGCGGCAAGAAGCCCGTGCGCTTCTACGGGCGCATGGGCGGGATCGTGCCCACGCCCCAGGAGATCTTCGATGTGGTCAAACAGTACGGAGAGGAGATCTGAAATGGCGAGCACAGCAAAAGAAGGATACGACGTCATATATCAGCGCACACCCCTGCTGGTGACGCGCAACCGCTACTGCCCAGGGTGCTTCCACTCGACGATGCACAAGTTCCTGATGGAAGTGATCGAGGAGCTCGATATCCAGGAGACCACGATCGGCGTGTGCCCGGTGGGGTGCTCGGTGTTCGCCTATGAATACATGGATGTGGACATGCAGGAGGCCGCCCACGGGCGGGCCGCGGCCGTGGCCACGGGGATCAAGCGCCTGCACCCGGACAAGCTGGTGTTCTCCTACCAGGGAGACGGCGACCTGGCGGCCATCGGGATCGCCGAGACGATCCATGCCTGCAACCGGGGAGAAAACTTCACGTTCATCTTCATCAACAACGGGATCTACGGCATGACGGGCGGGCAGATGGCGCCCACCACTCTGGCGGGCCAGAAAAGCACGACCTCCCCCTACGGGCGTGATGTCAAGAAGGCCGGAGCGCCGCTCAAGATGAGTGAGCTGGTGTCGAACTTCGATGCCGTGGCGTACGTGGAGCGGGTCAGCTGCAACACGCCGGCTAATGCGCGCAAGGCCAAGCGGGCGGTGAAGAAGGCGTTCGAGTATCAGCTAAAAGGGATGGGCACGACCTTTGTGGAGGTGGCCTCCAACTGCCCCTCGCAGTGGAAGTGCACACCCGAGCAGTCGCTCGACTGGCTCAAAGACCAGGTGTACCCCTATTATCCGTTGGGGGTGTTCAAGGACAAGGGGAAGCCGCCGGCTAAACAGGCCGCGGACGTCAAGGAATAAGGAAGGACCGGACACATGCTACAGGAAATGGTATTTGCTGGATTCGGGGGGCAGGGAGTCCTGTCCCTGGGTACGATACTGGCCTATGCGGCCATGAAAGAGGGCAAGGAGGTCACGTGGTTCCCTTCCTACGGGCCGGAGATGCGCGGCGGGACCGCCAACTGCATGGTCAACATTAGCGACACTGAGATCTCCTCCCCCATCGTGACCGATTATGACCTGGCCATGGTTTTCAACCTGCCGTCCTTGAAAAAGTTCGAGCCCAAGGTCAAGCCGGGAGGCACGCTGGTCTGGGAGAGCAGCATCATCAAGGAGCCGCCCACACGGGACGACATCACGATCCATGCCCTGCCGGCCATCCAGGTGGCTGCCGAGGAGCTGAAGAACACCCAGGTCATGAACATGGTGGCCCTGGGGGCGCTCGTCAAGATCAACGGAGTGGTGAAGAAAGAATCAATCCTACAGGCCCTGAAAGAGACGCTGCCGGCCCGCTACCATCACTTACTGCCGCTCAACGAAAAGGCCATCGAGACCGGCATTTCCCTCATCAAATAGAAGATCTAAATAAAAAGGGGACAGGTCCAATTAATGTTCATAATTGGACCTGTCCCCTTTTTTTCTTTTTTCTGGCTAAACTCAGACTACTTCGAGAGCTTCTCGAAGATATCAATGACCTGAGACTGCTCCATGAATCCTACATGCTTGTGGAAGATGTTGCCGTCCCGGTCGATGATGATGGTGGAAGGGATGGCGTTTCCAGGATCATAGTCCTTGATGATCTTGCTGTCGCCCATGGCCACGGGATAGGTCATCTTGCTCTTCTCAACGTAGTTTTTGACGCTGTTCTCTCTGTCGCTCACGGCCACGCCCAGGATGACGAGCCCGTCGTCCTTGTACTTTTCGTAGGCCTCGATGAAACCCGGGATCTCCTGACGACACGGGGGGCACCAGGTGGCCCAAAAATTCAAGAATACTACTTTGCCCTTGTAATCATCCAGGGTGATGTCCTTGCCGCCCAGGTCCTTCAGCAGAAAATCCGGGGCTGCCTTGCCTTCGGCTGCGGCCACGCTGTTGGTCAAAAAAACCAGGGCCATGAACACCACAGCCAGGGTTAAAGCCAGTGTTACACGCTTATTCATTATCGACTCCTCTAGAGGCTACTTAATTCCTAGCATTATTATAGGATATCAATGAATATAATGCAACCCTTATATTGCGAATAAAAGGGGACAGGTCCAATTAATATTCGCGTGTAATATAAGACCTGCCCCTACATCTTTTGTCTGAAAATTGGACCTGTCCCCTTTTTTCCCCTTTTTCCTAAGCTCATTTTTCCTGACACTGATACAAAAACATGCCTTAGACCGTCATGTATATCGGGAAAACACGAAAATGCCTCGTCATGGAAGGTGTCTCCTCGATGGAGCGTTTTACCACATCATCAACAGAGGAAACGCCAAACAAAAAGTCTTTTTCGATACACATGACTATTCCCAGTTCATCGAGTCTGTTTCGCTAGCCATTCAAAAACATCCTGTGGATGTCCTTGCATACTGTCTGATGCCCAATCATTTCCACTTCGTTGTCAGGGCGAATCAGGCAGAGGATCTTAGCAAATGGATACACCTATTTATGACTCGACACCTCCAATATCACATAAAAAAACATAAAAGCACCGGCCACATCTGGCAGGGGCGTTACAAAGACTTCATTATCCAAGATGAGTATCACCTTCTCATTGTCCTCAGATATGTCGAGGCAAACGCCTTTCGGGCCGGACTGGTTGATTCGTCTGCCAAATGGATGTGGACAAGCTTATTCGAAAGAGCGAGAGGCTCCAAAACTTTGCTTAACAGCACCATTATCAAGCTCCCTAAGAATTGGCAGGAATTTGTCAACACTCCCCTTTCCGAGGAGGAAGCAGTCAAACTGATGAGGAGCTTCGAAAGGCAGACACCCTTTGGAAAGGCTGACTGGATAAAGAGAACTACAAAGGATCACGGACTCGAATATACGGTCCGTCCGGTTGGGCGTCCGAAACAACCAAAACTAGCCGCAAAAGACCAAAGCGGGCAGCTATATCTAGAACTTTAATTGGACCTGTCCCCTTTATATTGCCAATAATTAATTGGACCTGTCCCCTTTTTTTACCAGCGGTAGGTGATGGCGGCCCAGGTAAAGCCGGCGCCGAAGGCCACCATGACGATGATGTCGCCCTTCTTGAGCATGCCGGAATCTTTCATCTCGTTCAGGCTCAGGGGGATGGTCACACACGAGACATTGCCATATTTGTGGATGTTGATGAACACCTTCTCTTCGGGGACGCCCAGCCTCTGCCCCGTGGCCTTGATGATGCGGATGTTGGCCTGGTGCGGGATCAACCAGTCGATGTCGTCCTTGGTCAGCCCGGCTTTGGCGACCGCCTCGGTGGCCGCCTCTCCCATGCGCTTGACCGCGTGCTTGAACACCTCGTTGCCCTTCATCTTCAGGAACGGCATCTTCTTGTCCACGACCTCGTAGGAACACGGATTCCTCGATCCCCCGCCCGGTTGCAACAATAGCTCAGCCAGGTTGCCGTCCGCCTTCCAGTAGTGGGACAGGATCCCCGACTCGTCGTCGCTCTCCTCCAGCACCGCTGCGGCCGCCGCATCCCCGAACAGCACACACGTGGTGCGGTCTGTCCAGTCGGTGATCCTGGTCAGCGACTCGACCGCGATCAACAGGATCCGCTTGTTCGTCCCGCCCAGGATCAGGCCCTGGCCTACGATCAGCCCGTACAGGAATCCCGAGCACGCCGCCTCCATGTCGAAGGCCGGGATGTTCTTAGCGCCCAGCCCCTTCTGCACCCAGCAGGCCGTAGACGGAAAGGCCATGTCCGGAGTCGCGGTACACACCAAAATAAGGTCGATGTCGTCCTTGGTGAGACCTGCATCCTCCAGGGCCTTCTTGGCCGCCTCGATCGCCATGTCGGAGCTGGCCTGTTCCGGAGCCATGATGCGCCGCTCCTTGATGCCGGAGCGCGTCGTTATCCACTCGTCAGAGGTGTCGACCAACTTCTCCAGGTCTGCGTTGGTCAGTATCTTCTCGGGGACATAGTACCCGGATCCCACGATCTTGATGTGTCTGTCTGTTTTTGAACTCATGCTTTACTCGATTCATATAAACACTATAGACTATAGCATGCCGTTAAAATTTGCAATCCCCGACGATTCCTCTAAACTAAGGGTATTGGCACGCTGAAGGATATAAGAAATAGGACGACCATGATGATATTTGCAGTCACGAAAGACAACAACACACTCCTCCACAGGCGCCGGCCAGCGACCCGGATCCCCACGCTGACATCGGGCCCAATCCTACGCCCAATCCTACCCCCAACCCTGCGCCTTACCCTGCATCTTACGCTGATGCTGTTCCTGATCATTTCAGCCCTCCCGGCCGTGTCGTCGGCCCAGGCACCACATGTCCTCGGCCAATACCAGGACGAGGTCCCGCTGCGCTCCTGGAACATCTTCGGCCCGCTGACCGCCTCCCAGACCGCCAAGGGGGGCACGCGCTACGCAAACGCCTTCGACCTTTCTGTGTCGCAGACCAACCCCTCCCAGCTGAGCCGGCTCCCCCAGTTCACGGCGGTCCTCTCCGGCAGCTGGATGCGCGCCGAACTCTTCCGGTATGGGCCGGTCAACACGGGCGTCCTCTACGGCACCGGAAACCTGGCCGTGGACACCACACTGCTCGAATTCGGCGGGCTGGCCGTCAACTACAAGGGCTGGGGGCTGGCCTTCACCGTCTCCATAAACGAGCTCCTGGAGCGCCCGCCCTCGGGTGCCACGATCGAGGAACTCGGCGTGCCGGTGTATACCTTCGCCTATGTCCAGGAGGGCTACATCCGCACCTTCAACCTGGGGCTCGCGCGCCAGATCACGCCGCGCCTCTCCATCGGGATCGGGCTCAACCATGAGTCCGGGTGGCTCGATCGCTCTACAGTGGAAGACATACTCTACAGCGGCATCACCCTGTCCGACACAAAGGAGCTGGTGATCGAATCGTATTTCTTGAATGCCGGCGTCACGTTCGATGCCACGGACAGCGTCACCCTGGCCGCTGTGTTCCGCACGCCCTACACGCGCAAGGTCGAGGGGACCAGCTCTATCCGCAACATCACGGTGCCGTCCACGGATATCCGCATCGAGACCGCGGGCGAGAGCACCTACAAGCAGCCGCTCGTCGTGGGCCTGGGCGCCGACATCGCCCTCACCGAGAGGTTCCACTGGGCGGCCGATGCCAGCTTCTTCAACTGGAAATCCTATAAGGCCGTGTATTTCGGCGAGGAGCTCGACCGCTGCCTCAAGAACGTCGTGACGCTGCACACGGGCCTCGAATACGCGCAGCCCTTCAGGATGTTCCAGCAGGAGTTCCGCCTGCCCCTGTGGCTGGGCTTCACCTACGATCCCCAACCCGTGGCCTGCCTGGACTCCACCTACACGTATGTTACGGGCGGGCTCGGCCTGCGCCACCGCCACTTCCACCTGGAGGTGGGCGGCATGATGGGCTGGGAGCGCGGCACCGGCGACGACCTCCAGGTCTACCGCGTGTCTGCCACGGCCGGATTCAGGTATTAAGCGATGTCAGAGCAATTTTGCAGCAGGAATGCCATGTCAGTGCAAGGAACACAGCGTCATTGCGAGGAACGAAGTGACGAAGCAATCTCAAAGAGGATAGTCATGACAATCAGGATGATAACAAAAAGAATGATCCCAATACTTTTCTGCCTACTGGCTCTGTCCGCCGCCTCTCCCCTCCTGGCGCAGGACCTGGGCGACCACGATATCGTAAGCTTCGAGAACACGCCCGAGAACATGCGCGTGCTCCAGCGGCTCCAGCTCGATCTCCTCATGGAAAAGGAAGGACGCGTCTATGCGGTGGTCGGCGGGAGCGACCTGATGCTCCTCCAGCAGGAGTTTGTCCCCTTCGCCATCGAGACCCTGGATTTCCCACCCTACTCCGACAAGCACATGTCCGTGCTGGGCGGCGTCAACGGCGAGTTCTACTCCTACAAGGAGGTCGTGGCCGAGCTCTTCAGACTGGAACAGGCCCACCCGGACATCGTCCAGGTGGTCGACATCGGCAACTCCCTCCAGAACCGAGACATCTATGCTATCAAGCTCAGCGACAACGTCACCACGGACGAGGACGAAGCAGAGGTCGTGTTCCTGGGCTGCCACCACGCCCGCGAGTGGATCGCGGTCGACGTGCCCATCCGGATCGCGCGCCGCCTGGCCCAGAACTACGGCTCCGACGACCAGATCAGGTCGCTGCTCGACCGCAGCGAGGTCTGGATCGTGCCCATCGTGAATCCCGACGGCCTCGAATACTCGATCTACTACTATCGCTACTGGCGCAAGAACCGGCGCATGAATGCCGACGGCAGCTTCGGCGTGGACCTCAACAGGAACTATTCCTTTCAATGGGGCTACGACAATCGGGGATCGAGCCCCAACCCGGATTCCGCGGTCTATCGCGGCACCGGTCCCTTTTCCGAGCCCGAGACCCGGGTGGTGCGCGACTTTGTGCAGGCCCATAACTTCCAGGTGCTGGTCTCGTTCCACAACTACTCGCAGATCGTCCTCTATCCCTGGGGTTACATCAAGGCGCTCCACCCCGAGGACAACAAGCTGGAATACCTGGCCCGTAATATGGTCGAGCGTATGGCGCAGGTCAACGGGCGCGCCTATGAGTATGGGCCCGCCGGGTACGACCTCTACGTCACGAACGGCGACACCACGGATTGGGCGCTCGGTTCGGAGGGCATCCCGGCCTTCACGGTGGAGCTCCCCCCGCCCAACCAGCGGCAGGGGGGATTCTTCAATGACGAGGACGACATCATCCCCATCACCGAGGAAAACATGGCCGCGGCGCTGTGGCTGATCGGATGGGCGATCGACAACCAGGGGACCAAGGCCGTGAACGGAGCAGTGGAGGGAACGAGCCGGCGCGCCACCAGGCTGCAGCCCACGAACAAGCGGAAATAGTCGCTGAGCACGCCTTCTCCCCCCACTTGACAAACCGGGGAATAACCGTAAAAATGTCTCACTAGACTCCTTTCCTTGGAAGACACACACTATGAAAGATTTTATCAGCAGCATCTTTTCCGCTCAAAATGCGGTCAACGGTACCGATGGGGGATTTCCGTTCTGGGTATTCTGGCTCCTGATATGCGTTATCCTCCTGCTCTTGATCTTCATCTTCCTCCGGGATAAAGAACTGCGCCACAAGCTGGATTCTTTTTTCCTGGGGATCAGGAACCGGGCGCGCAGGGTGCGCCTCCAGGCAAACCTCAAGAAGGAACAGCAGAAACACGAGGTCTTCATGTTCGATCTGGGTAGGAAAGCCTGGGACGAGGATGTCGAGGTCCCGAGCGCCAATGCCCTGCGCAACCAGCTGGCCCGCATGGACAAGCAGAAATCCGATCTCGAGGACAAGCGCACCGAGCTGGAGGACAAGATCGAGGGCGTCAACAAGGAGATGGCCGACTTTCAGAATAAGCAGGAGGCGGCTAGCCTGAAGCTGGAGACCGAGATGAAGCCCTATCTCGACAAGCTCGAAGAGGTCAAACTCGAGGAAAAAGAGACGGGGAAGCGGCTATCCCAGAAGAAACACGAGCTCGATTCGGCCGCCAAGGACATGGCCACTGCCGAGAAAGATTTGCTGACACTCAAGAACAAGCCCGACGTCCTGGAAGAGGTCAAGCAGTTCGAGCTGGAGAACCTGGAAAAGCGGATCAAAGAACTGTCGGCCCAGAAGACCGCGGCGGATGCCACCCTGCGCGACCTGAAGGCCCAGAAAACTGGGCTCGATAAGGATATTTCCTCCCAGAAGAAGAGTGCGGACGAATTCCAGCGCAAGATCCGGAAGAACAAGGACAAGACCAAGGACCAGGTGCGCAAATTCCAGAAGGACATCCACGAGTGGGAGAAGCAGCGGGACAAGGTGTCCGGCGGCATCGAGGAGCTCGAGAACCAGAAGAAACCGCTGTTCCGCAACCTGGGAGAGCAGGTGGACAAGGACCGCGTCAACCACGAGGAGCTCGAGATCCTCTACCACAAGATCGACCGCACCAAGGTCAAGACTCAGGAACTTGAAGGCCAGATCAAAGATCTGGATTAAGGATAAAAAGGGGACAGATAAAAAGGGGACAGGTCCAATTAACAAAATGGGGACAGGTCCAATTTTAATAGGCACGTTCCGGGATGCTAATTTGACCTGTCCCCTGTATTTCCCCTTAAATGGCGCTTATATTAATTGGACCTGTCCCCTTTTTTGTTTTGATGAGAAATGTGTCCCTCTGCTGACAGATTAACCCAGGCCGTGGACATCGTCGTGTTCGGTGTCGTGCAGGGCGTGGGATTCCGGCCTTTTATCTTTCGCACCGCATGTGAGCTGGGTTATGCCGGCTGGGTAAAAAATGTCGGATCCGGCGTGGAAGTCCATTTGGAGTCGGCAAGGCCTGTGGATTTCGCGGATTTCCTCGTGGCCCTGGATAGGGGCCTGCCTCCCCTCTCCCAGATCGAAAAGCTCGATGTCGGGACCGGAAAATACACGGGCTGCGAAGGGTTCACCATCCAAAAAACCCACGGGGGGGGAAGCTTTGTCTTCATCTCCCCGGACATATCCATCTGCGACAACTGCCGGAGCGAGATGTTCGATCCCGCGGATAGGCGCCATCGCTATCCTTTCATCAACTGCACGGACTGCGGGCCGCGCTACACCATCGTGGAGGCACTCCCCTATGACCGGGACAAGACCACGATGCGCTCCTTCGAGATGTGTGCTGACTGCCGGCGCGAATACGAGGATCCCCTGGACCGGCGCTATCATGCCCAGCCCGTGGCCTGCCCCGTGTGCGGTCCCCAGGTGACGCTGATCGATGCCAAGGCGAGGGAAAATGCCCTCCAGGAATCTTCGCCCGATGCGGTACGGCAGGCCGCAGCCCTCATCAAGTCGGGAAAGATCCTGGCGGTTAAGGGATTGGGCGGATTCCACTTGGTTTGCGATCCCCTGAATGAGGGGGGGGCCGTGGCGCGCTTGAGAGCGATAAAGGAACGCCAGACCAAACCGCTGGCACTCATGGCTCGAGACATCTCGGTCGTGGAGCGATACGCCCACGTATCAGCAGACGAGTGGGAACAGCTCACCTCGGCCAGGCGTCCCATCGTCCTCCTGAACCGGAAGGATGGAGCCCCGGGAGAGCTGCTGCCCGGGATCGCCCCCAACCTCAGAGAGATCGGCTTCATGCTGCCCTACACGCCCCTCCACTGCCTGCTTCTCGACAGCGGAACGGGAGCCGACCTGGACCTCATTGTGGCCACGAGTTCCAATCAGAAGGACTCCCCCATCATGAAGGAGGAAGAGGAGGGCATCTACGCCCTGTGTGATGCGATCCTCACCCACGACCGCCCCATCGCCATGCGGGCCGACGACTCGGTCATGAAGCTGAGCCGCGGCCGCCCCCTGTTCGTGCGCCGGGCGCGCGGGTATGTCCCCTACCCCCAGGCCGTTCCCGAGGCGCTCAGGATCGAGGGCCACATCCTGGCACTGGGCGCCGAGCTCAAGGACACGGTCTCGGTCTACAAGAACGGGTATGTAGTCACAAGCCAGTTCCTTGGTGACCTGGACGAGTACCAGAACTACATCTACTTCGAAGAGACGATCCAACACCTATCCGCCCTGTTTTCCATAAAACCCGAGGCCGTGGTGACCGACCTGCACCCGGACTTCCACACGACCCGGCATGCGCAGCGCATGGGGCTGCCGCACATCCAGGTGCAGCACCATTTCGCGCACGTGCTGGCCGTGATGCTCGAACACGGGCTCCCTCCGGATGCCCGCGTGCTGGGGATCTCGTGGGACGGCTTCGGCTACGGGGGGGATGGCACACCCTGGGGGGCGGAGTTCCTCGCGGCCGGATACGGCGGATACGAGCGCTTCGGCCATTTTCGCTCTGTGGGTCTTCCCGGCGGCGACCTGGCTGCGCGTCAGCCTTGGCGGATGGCGCTGTCCTATCTGACGGACGCCTTTGCCGAGAGGCCGGCGATCACGGAAGCATCGAAGAACGGAGAGGCCGTGCAGGACAAGCCCGAGGTTCTGGGCCATGAGGGAGCGATCGACCGAATAGAGGCTCTGGGCCTCGACGGTGCAATTGCCCGAATCGAGGCGTTTAAAAAAGTGGAGCCTCATCTGATCAAAGGCGTGTGTGAGATGCTCCGGCAGAAGCTCAACACGCCTGAGGTATCGAGCTGCGGACGGCTCTTCGACGCGGTCTCCTTCCTCGCCGGCCTGGCGCCGGTCCAGGTCGAGTACGAGGCCGAGGCGCCCATGCGCCTGGAGGCGGTGTCCGATCCGGAGTGCGGCGAGTCGTATGCATTTGACATGACACGGATACAAGATGGAGAGATCCGCACCAAAAATCCGCGGTCGAACGCAGAAGCATTTCCCTATGTGGTATCTTTCTCTGAGGCCATAAAGTCCGTGGCAGCGGATGCGGCGGGCGGCGTCTCGGCCGGCGTCATCTCCGCGCGCTTCCACAACACGCTGGCCAATGTTATTGCCGCGGCCGCTCAGAGGGCCCGGGATGAGCAGGGGCTCGACACCGTCGTGCTTTCGGGCGGAGTTTTCCTGAACCGCGTTCTGCTCGAAAAGGCTGAGGCGGTTCTGGGTGATATGGGCATCAGAGTCCTGCGGCCCGTCCTCTACTCGCCCAATGACGAGTCCATCTCCGTGGGCCAGATCGCCCATGCGCTTCACAGACTGAAAAACGACGGCCAATGGGACAAAGGCCTGCAGAACAAAAGCTGACAGCTGGGATTATTCCAGTTTGTCGATGCGGACCTTGATGCCGCCGAAGAAGGAGAGGACGAGGTTGGCGAGCAGCCCATAGAGAAATCCCAGGGCTCCCATGCCCGCGAAACCGAAGATCCCGCCCAGAAGGCCGTAGACCACACCCCCGAACAGCGAGCCGTGCATCGATTGGATCCCGGGCGGCAGCGAGCGCACGATCCCCATGAAGAAGTTGGAGATGCCCACGAATACGCCCAGGATGATCCCCACGATCGTGCCGAAGATGCCCATGAAAAGGAGCAGCGACATGGGATCCACCTGCCGGATCAGAAGGTTGGGCCCGCCGTCGTCCGGGAAGATCGCCCCTTCTGTGCCGCCGAACGGTGCACGTCCCGGCTCCTCGAACTGCTGGAAGATGGAGTCTTTTTCCTCAGGTAAACCGGCCTTGAGGAGCTTCTCGCCCTCGGTGAACTCCTCAGAGGGGGGCGCTTCCGGCTGCGCCGTGCGCTCTGCCTCTTCCCTGTCCACGGCCTCCTTGGCGCGCTCCAGGGCCTCGCACTCCGGGCAGTCCTGCGTAGGTGAGACCAGCTCGCACCCGCACTTGTCGCACTGGAACTCGCCCTTGGTCAGGTTCCCGCCGCAGTAGTCACAGACCTCGCTCTTGATGTCGTTCTCGAAGCCGCAGTAGATGCAGATGGCCTTCCCCTGCTGGAGTGAGGGGGGATTGGCCTCGACCCAGTCGGTGCCGTCATAGAAGTACCACTTGCCGGTCTTGGCACCGATCGTCCAGCAGCGGCCGTTCTTGTCCGTGAGGCGGAGCAGCTTCAGCCGGTCCTTGAATTCGCGTTCGGAGATCTTTTCCTGCTGGTAGTCTTTGCGGAGCTGCACGAAGTCGCTTTCGACCTTCTTGAATCGTTCTTCCATGGGCCATTTCATTATACATCGAATGGGCTCCCCAGGCTATAACTTCGGGAAAATAGTGGCGTATCCCCGTGGCGGTCCGGAAGCTCTCCAAAAGAGTTGCAGAGATGTTCCCGGGGCTGAGATTCAATGTCAAATCAGAAACCACTCGAAAACAGCCGAGGGCCTTCATTTTTAACACGTTGGAAAGCATTCAATTAAGTGGATTCCAGGGGTGAAGCGCAGCGCTTTTTGAGAAGGTGGGAAAAGCGTCCCTGTAATTCATTTGTTTTCAGTACGTTCTGCAAGTGACTGATAACATTATATTTACAAAGGGTGCCCAAATCTTGTGCAAAGTGTCATATGTGCAAGAAACACATGCACATAACAGCTTTTGCGAGGGGCCTTATCCACACGATATCCACATTTTTTGTGCAAATCTTTTACCGGCGAAAAACCCCTAAATTCGACTCTCGGGGAGCGCTCGGAAAGGCTTGCTGCAAGGGATCTGAATACGCAAATATTCGACGATATTTCATGGCAGCGGCAGCGACTGGAAAAGCGGACTCAGGAGGTCCAGGAGGCTGCCTCCCATGATAGGCGCAGGGATGAACGTCAGCACAAAAACTCCCAAGGTCAGATATGCGATGAGGCGCCGTCGTGGGTCGAGGGGGACGTGCTCGTCATATATAGGCGGATGCCGGAATCCCAGGATCGCGATGAGGATCGCCCACACGAACCAGCCGGTGAAGAGGAAGATGCCCATGATCACGAAGGCAGCCAGAACGAACGGCGCCAGCTTGCGCGTGCGGGAGCCGAACAGAGCGTACATCATGTGGCCGCCGTCCAGCTGGCCGATGGGGAAGAGGTTGAGGGCGGTGACCAGGCAGCCCACCCAGCCGGCAAAGCCGATCGGGTGCAGCACGATGTCGTGGCCCGGCGGTATGTTTCCCAGAAAAATGGGCTCGAGCAGCTGGAAGAGCAGGGGTTCGCCGAAGAGGATGCTCTCCTCGACAGGGAGCGAGGGCACGATCTTGGAGTGTGCGAGCCCATAGGCCACAGCCGGGATCGTAAGGATGAATCCGGCCAGCGGGCCGGCCACTCCCACATCAAAGAGCTGTTTTTTGTACGCGATGGGTGAGCGGATCCGGATAAAAGCGCCCATGGTGCCGATCAGGTTGGGGAGCGGGATAAAGAAGGGCAGCGTGGCGTTCAGGCCATAGAAGCGGCAGGTCAGGTAGTGCCCCATCTCGTGCGCGAGGAGGATCCCGCAGAGTACGATCATGTACATGAGGCTCAGCGAGACCACCTGGGGATCCCAGAGGATCTCGATGCTGATCTCGAGGAGCTCCCCTGCCTCGAGGGCATCGGCATACATGTAGCTGAGGCTCCAGGTCGTAAGCCCCATGGCGTACGTGGAGAGGAGCGTCAGGACAAAGAGCAGGACATTGAGCCAGACGCGGTCCTTGTCGAAGAAGGAGGGCTTGCGCCGCTTCCGTTGGGGGGCGGCGGGCTCTGGGGGCTGTGGAGGCTGAGGAGGGGAAAAGGATTGAGGTGGCCTCTGAAACG
>RCNB010000262.1_pt1 | contig 58442 bp, 38 predicted proteins | sample 2041321 | NCBI WGS metagenome assembly RCNB01 (sample SAMN09708232, study PRJNA481090) | Marine sediment metagenome, whole genome shotgun sequencing project.
AGGCCACTGGACCAACCTGCATCCTTCCTAATCACAGAGAGGAACTTATTGAGAATTTGATAGACCTGGAAATCCAAAAGCTTTTCTTTGAGGATGCAATCATTGAACACTTTGAAAAGATTCTGAAGCAGGATGCTGAGAAGGCAAGACAAGAGATAGCCAAAGAACTGACATCACTGAAGGCTGAGAAGGCCAAGCTTGAGACCCAGAAAAAGGGCTACATCAATATGAAGGCCAGAGAGCTTATTTCAGATGAAGAGTTCTTATCATTGAGAGGAGAGATTGACACAAAGCTTGAAAAGCTTCAAATTGAATTGAGTGGGATTCAGCAGAATATCAACCAGTTTGAGGAGAACATTGAGTTTACGTGCTATATACTGGAAACCCTTAAAAACAAATGGTTTAGCCTAAATAAACAGGAAAAAGCAGAAATCTTCAGAATGATGACGTGCCAAAGAGAATTAGGCAATGAAAAAACTGGTAAGTTGTTGATTAAATGGGAGAAACCTTGGGATGCCCTTTCACTCATACCTAAGAGAGTCAATGGGGTTGGCAGATGCGGCTCGGAGGGTCTGGAAGCTGACCGTGAGCAGGGCGATGAGGAGCGCTATGAGCCCGGCCCACAGGAACGGAAACACACCGAGGTCGATGCGGTAGACAAAGTTCTGGAGCCAGGTGTACATGGCATAGTAACCCAGCGGCCAGGCCACCACATTGGCGATGAGGACCTTCTTGACATAGTCGCTCGAGAGGAGCTGGACGATGCTGGGGGAAGAGGCCCCCAGGACCTTGCGTATGCCGATCTCCCGGGTTCGGCTCTCGGCCGTGAACGAAGAGAGCCCGAACAGCCCCAGGCAGGCGATGAAAACGGTCAGCAGGGAAAATGTACTGAAGATCCGCCCGATCCTCTGTTCGGCCTGGTAAGCCCTGCCGAACACCTCGTCGAAGAACGAGTATTCGAAGGGGTATTTGGGGGAAAACGTCCGCATGGTCTTCTCAATGTGGGCCAGGGTGGCAGGTATGCGATCGCCCCTGATCTTGATGGAGATGTTGCGGTAGTCCCTCTCGAGATTCAGGAAGACGTACATGGGCTTGATCTCCTGGTGGAGGGAGTGCATGTGAAAATCCTTCAGGATGCCCACGACCTGTCCTGCCGGTTTATCAGTGCCCCGGCGGCGGCTGAACTGCATGCCCAGGGGGGCATCCACGCCGATGGCCTTGCGAGCAGATTCGTTGATGAGGAACGCGCCCTTGGCATCGGAGGTGAATTCGGGGGAGAAATTCCTGCCCTCGGCCAGCTTGAGGTCGAACACGTCGAGGAAGTCGTAGTCGGCGTCGCAGACATAGATTGGCACCCTCAGGTCCTCGGGCTTGCCCGGCCACCAGGCATCGGTCTGGGAGCTGACATGGTTGGGCAGGCTGGAGGATGTGGCCACGCTGAGGATGTCGGGATGGTTTTTGAGCTCGGCCTTGAGGGCCTCGATCTGCTTCGGGAGGTTTTCGTCGCGAGGCCGTATCACCACGATGTGATCGCGGCTGTAGCCCATCTCCTTATTCTGGATGTAGTGCAGCTGCTTGCGGACCACGACTGTGCTGAGTATAAGGAGGACGGAGACCGTGAACTGGAACACGACCAGCAGGTTCCGGAAAAGAGCCCCACCCTTACCCCTGGTCGATGTGCTGCGCAGGGCGGAGATGGGTTTGAACCGGGAGATGTAGGCGGCGGGATAGGCGCCAGCGAGTAGTCCCACCAGGATGAACGTTCCTAAAACACCCAGCAGGAGGATTGGATTGTGCAGCGGATCGAAGGACAGGTCCCGCTGGATGAAGCCGCTGAAGGCCGGCAGGGCCAGGGCCACCAGGCCCAGGGTGAGCGCCAGGGCCACCAGGGTGAGCAGCGTGGATTCGCCCAGGAACTGCCTGATCAGCTGGGTCCTGCGGGCCCCCACCACCTTCCGCATCCCCACCTCCTTGGCTCGTTTGGCGGCCCGGGCGGTGGCCAGGTTCATGTAGTTGATGCAGGCGATGACCAGCAGGAGGAAGGCGATGGAGGAAAACAGATAGATGTACCGGACGTCGTTCCCGGGGCTGTTGTCGAAGTTGATGTTGGAGAAGAGGTGGATTTTGGTGAGCGGCTGCAGGTAGTAGCCGGCGCGGTCCCAGCCCTGATCCCCCCGGTATTTTGTATACATGTCCGGGAACTTGCCTTCCAGCTGTACGGCATCGGCGCTCTCCTGGAGGAGGAAGTAGGTGTAGAAGGAGCTGTTGCCCCAGGAATCGAGCTTCCGTTCCTCGAGTATGGGCTTGGCATCGAAGGGCAGGATGAGGTCCATGATGAGGTGTGAATTTTTCGGGAAATCCCTGAAGACGCCGGTCACGTGCATGTCGTGTTTTTCGAGGTAGGTCACGGTCTGGCCGATGGGATCTTGGTCGCCGAAGAATTTCCGGGCCACGGCCTCGGAGAGGAGGAGGGAGTGGGGATCATCGAGGGCGGTTTCTGGATCTCCCCTGAGGAGATCGACGGAGAAGACCTTAAACAGGTTGGGGTCTGCCCAGTACAGGTTGCTCTGCAGGAAGCTCTTCTCTTCGATGGTAAACAACTGATCGCCGGACGTATCTATGCGCGTGGCGGCGACCACTTCCGGGAATTCCTGCATGAGGGCCGCGGCTAGCGGAGCCTGGGTCACGGCGAAGCGGTCCGAGCCCAGGTACATGTTGCCGGGCTGGCGCTGGACCACGCGAAAGATCCTGTCTGCGTGTTCGTGCCAGCGGTCGAAGCTCAGCTCGTACTGGACATACAGGAAGATGAGGACAAAGACGGCCATGCCCACGGCCAGGCCCAGGATATTGAGGAGGGAATACCCCCTGTTCTTGTTGAGGTTGCGCCAGGCAGTCAGCAGATAGTTTTTGAACATAGACGGATCCTCTCTTGGGAACGTTATATATTAAGACTGTTTAAGGGTGGGAAAGGTTGCGTCGGAGGCTAGAATTTCAGGTCGAGACCCGTGTTGATGATGTGGATGTCGCCAAGGTCGCGGGCGTTCAGCCAGATGTAGTTGACGATCAGTTCGACGTTCTGGCTCAGGGGAAATCTGGAACCGAGATAGAAGCGGTTCTTCTGCACGGTGTAGACCGTGGTCTTGCCGAAGGTCTCGGTGGCGATGAAGGGCTTGAGCTTGAGGCTGCCAATGTGGGCGTCGTATTTAAGCCGGAGGCGCATGCGGAAGCGGGTGTGGTTGGAGTTTTCCAGGTTGAAGGAGCGGAACTCCGTTTTGAGCCTGACGTCGAAGTTTAGGCCTTTGGCTAGGGCGGCCTTCCATCCTCCCTGTAGGGTGATGCGGTCCTCGTCGAACACGACATCATCCTCCAGATCGAGAACGTCCCCCATAATATCGACATGTTCCCTTTTGTAGAGGACGGATAGGGTGAAGTTCTTGGGAAAGTGATAGACGATGCCGGCCTGCAGGTTGTGGAGGTAGGATTCAGCGTAGGTGATGTCCAGGGACCGGAGCTCCTGCGTGAACTTGAGGCTCCATTGGGACGTGATCTTGAACGTCAGGGAATTATTGAGCCAGCCCTGGGAGGTGGCCGCTGCCGGCCGGCTGAGGAGGAGGGTGAATGCTGCGAGCAATAGGACAAGTGAAAACCGTGAGGTGGATCGTTTCGCCGGAAGGGAATGCGAATCCATGCGTTTTGTGTGTAGAGTGCTATTGATCATGCGCCGATTCCTTAAGCGCGGTATTATACAAGCTGGAGTCTGGGAGATAAAGCCCGAACAGAAAAATCTCCTCTCTAGCTGAGAACCGGAAAACAGGTTCAGTATCGCCAGGATGTCAGATCGGCCCCGCGCGGCGCGCTCTTTTGGATGCGGTCCAGGATCCTGGGGATGTACATCACGTTGTAGCGGAGGCGCGAGAGGTGGTTGGGGCGTTCCTGGTCGCCGTTCCAACAGTGTTCGGCGCGGTCGCCGTAGTCCACCTCGCCGGAGTAGTAGGGATCCGTGGTGCCCTCCAGGAATTCCTCCGTGAGGTATACGGCGTTGTTGAGATAGTAGTTATCCATGTCGCCGCAGTAGATGTGGAGCTTGCCGTGGAGGCGCGGTCCGAGTGTCTCCCAGTCGCGCTCCATGATGTAGCGAAGGTCGTAGTTCTCGCGCCAGTAGGCCGCCACCTCGGAATCGATCTCGCCTGTGAGTTTGTCCCAGATGGGCTTGGGGTAACCGTCCTCTCCTACCGGGGAGTAGACAGCCTGCCAGATGTCCCACTGGTCGCCCGAGCGGGAGTTCGTGCCCAGCACCTGCTCCCGGTGGTTGGACTGCTCGAGCGTTGTGCTGATATGACCCAGGAAGTTTCGATGGCCGGGGCGCGGAACGCGTTTCCAGTCGCCGTCGATGTAGTAGGCGTTCGTGTCCTCGTAGATGTTGATGACGGTGTAGGCCCTGAAGTCGATGGGATCGGGGCAGGCGGCGAAGCAGCCGTTGTATTCGTCGGGGTAGAGGACCTGTACGGCCAGGGCCTCCCAACCCCCGGTCGACCCGCCGTAGAGGAAGCGGGCCCAGCCCTCGCCGATCCCCCGGAATTTCTCCTCGATGTGGGGGATGAGCTCGTAGGTGATGGCGTCGCCGTATGGGCCGAGATTGGCCGAGTTCACGGCATAGGAGTCATCGTAATAGGGATTGGCGTGCTGGATCTCGATGATGAGCATTCGGGGGAAATCCGGCCCGGTCCACTGCGTGTAGAAATCGTGGGCCTCCTGCTGCTGGGTGAGATTGTAGCCCGTGACACCGAAGCGAGAGCTGTAGTCCGGCTCCAGGTCCGGGTCGGGGGGTGTTTCACGGAAGCCGCCGAAGTCATAGGGGAAGTGGCCGTGGAAAACGCACAGGGGATAGCGGGCCTCGGGATGCTCGTCAAATCCTTCGGGAAGGAGCACATGGGCACCCAGGAACATGGGCCGTCCCCAGAATTCGGTCAGCAGCTTGCTCTCGATCTTGATATGCTTGATGTACTTGGTCTCAGGTGGATCGGGGATGGGAGGAATCTTCTGGTCGAGAGTGATGTGGATGGTTTCCCTGCTGCGTGGATCGATCCTGACCTTCTGGGGAGTGCTGTACAGGTTCCCGGGAGCCCGGTTCCAGTGCTGGCCCTCGCCCCGGTCCATGGGGAGCTTGACCACGTGGCCGTCGGAGCGGTGGAAGGTCTCGTAGATGTGGAGGAGACCCTGCACAGTGTAGTCGCCGGCCGGGATGTTGGCGAGGCTCCGGGTGGGGTAGCCGATGACCGAGGCGTCGAAAGCCGCTTTTTCACTTGGGGCAAGCCCATCCACGTTTATGCCGAAAACCTGCTGGCCGGCCGGCCCGTCTGAGATCTGGAAGCGGGGCTCGTTGTTGTCATTCTTGGATATGAGGAGCAGCATGCGCCCGTCCAACGGCTCGGCCGATTGGCCCTCAGTGAAAGAGATCGTGACCTTGAGGGGGCTGTTAACCAAGGGATCGTTGGTCTGGCATCCTATTGAAAATACCAAAGCGGCGATGCCCAAGAAAAAAAGCAAATTTTTATCGATTGAGTTTGACATGGGTGACCCTCCTTGCCTGGGGATGATGTGCCATCCCCTATTGTTCATAGATAGGGTTGTTCAGGCAAGGAAAATTGCTTAAAGTGCTGGTTTTGCCCCCAAAAAGAGCCGTTTAAGGCTAAAAAATGGGGCCTGTAAGGGTGTAAGTGGTTTGTTTTCAGTTAGATTTCATGGTCCGTCCCCGAAAGAGGAGGCCGGAGGCGACGATGAGGGCGCAGACGACGCCGTCGAGGACCGGGGCGCCGAGCTCCTGCTGCAGGCGCTTGTCCAGGCCGGTCATCCCGGCACAGCCCAGGACGATCACCTCGGCGCCGTCCTCGGCCAGGGCGCGGCGTGCGGCATCCAGGTACTTCTCCTCATCCGGGGCGTCCTCCATGCCGGGGGAGGGCGCCCGCACTGAGGCGAGCTGGCCGGCGAGGTGATACTTGCGGACCAGGGCCTCCTTGTTGGGGATGGAGTGCTCCGCGGTCGACACCACGGAAAACCTGTGGCCCAGCATGGCCGCCATCTGCATGGAGGCCTGCCCGATCCCGATCACGGGCTTGTCCGTGATCTCCTTCAGCACATCCAGGTTGGGATCGCAGTGGCAGGCCACAATGAAGGCGTCGCAGGTGTCCTGGTTCTCCTGGACCAGGGCCATCATCCCCGGAGCGGTCTGAACCTGATCCTGGTAGGTCTCGATAAAGCGGGGCGCGTCGGGATTGCAGCGGCACTCAACCTCGTATTTTCCTGCCGCGAAAGCCTCCGCTGTCTCCCGGATCTGCCGTGTCATGTTTTCATCACTGTTCGGATTTATAATCAGGATCTTCATCTCGTCGCCTGTCGTCAATCGGAGATTCAAATGAGAATCAATTTCCCGATGATATCCAGATATGTAGGATGCGTCAAGGAATGCGGAACACTCAGCCGCTGCTCAAGCATCAACCAGCATGAAGGGAGTATCCGGTGCCGGCTGCGAGATCCGCTCCTCGATCTTGGCCTCCGGATAGCTCAGCAGGCGCATGAAGTCCCTCGAGAGTTTTCGGCGCGTATCGGCATCGTAGGCTCCCTCCTTTTCCAGCCGCTCCTTCCTGGTCTTCAGCTCCAGATAGTCCCGGTACACGGAGTCGTCTTCGAAATACAGGATCGACCATTTGCCGCGAGTGAATTCTTCAGACTGGAGTTCGGTTAAAAGAAGGGATTTATCCAGAACCGAGCAGATGCCGAAGCGGCGCACGGTCTCATCGGATAACGGACCGATCACACCATAATCTTCCGGTGAGACCGGAGGGCTCAGCGCCAGGCGCTTGACGCCGCAGGCCACCATCTCTACGAAACAGTTGATCATCCCCAGCTGGAAAGAGATGCGGTCGATCGAATAGGGTGTTTTCTTCATCTTAACTCTCCTTGGGCAAATCCGCGGCTCATTCCCTACTCAGTTCGCTTCAGCCAATGCGTTTTCCACCGGGAGACCGGACATATCCTTGGCCTGTATCGGTCACAGAGGTCGGGAATCGGTTCTGACCTGAGATGTAGTCCTGCATGAGCTTGAAAAAGGCCCCGCTCAGTGCCACAACGGCCACAAGGTTCGGGAGCGAGCAGACGCCGACAGAGATATTGGCCAGGACCCAGAGCCGGTCCACGTCCACGACACCCGCAAAGAGCACGCCAGGCAGCAGGTAGAACCATTTGAAATAGCGGACGGCCCGGCGGCCTATCAGGTTGATGATCGCTGTCTCGAAGTAGATGAAGAATCCGATCTGGGTGGTGAGGCAAAACGTCAGGATCGAGACCGAGATCAGGGCTCCGGAGAGGCCGGGAGAGAGCTCTGCGGAAAAGGCGGCGATCACCAGCTCGATACCGGATTCTCCTCCGCTCAAGACTCCGGTGGAGAGGATGGCGAAGGAGGTGATGGTGCAGATCACGATGGTGTCGAAGAAGACCTCGAAGGCGCCCCAGAGTCCCTGCTGGAAAGGATGGGGAGTGTCCGCATTGGCGTGTACCATGGGGGCTGTGCCCAGGCCGGCCTCGTTGGAAAGCATGCCCCGGGCCATGCCCTGCTTGAGGGTGGCGGCGATGGCGGCTCCGGCGAATCCTCCGGCGGCCGGGGCCGGGGCGAAGGCATACGTGAAGATGGAGGAAAAGACATCGGGGATCCGGTCGAAATTGAGGACAAAAATGACCAGGCCGCCCACGATGTACAGCAGCGACATGAGGGGCACCAGCGCCTCGCAGAAACGGCCGATACGGCGGATGCCGCCGAATATCACCACACCCGTGATCACCGCCATGACCCCGGTCGTGAGGTAGGGATTGAGAGCGTAGCTCCTCAGGAACGAGCGGCCTACCGTGTGGGACTGGATCAGTGTGGCGGTGAAGAGCGAGTTGACGAGGATGCCCAGGCTGAAGAGCTTGGCCAGGAGGGGCCAGCCCAGCCCCTTGCGCATGTAGTACATGGGGCCGCCGTGCAGGGCGCCGTCTGGATCGTATTCGCGGTAGTGCACGGCGAGGGTGATCTCGACCGTCTTGGTCATCATGCCCAGCAGTGCAAAGACCCACATCCAGAAGATGGCGCCCGGCCCTCCTACGGACAGCGCCGTAGCGACTCCGGCCATATTCCCCATGCCCACGGTGCTGGCCAATGCCGTGGCCGTGGCCTGGAACGGCGTGATCTTCTCCTTGCTCCGCTCCCTCGGGGCCGCAAATACATTTCCCAGGGTGTTCTGCCAAATGAGCCGGAGTCCTCGAAGCTGGAAAAAGCGGGATCTCACGCCGAGATAGAGGCCCACCGCGGCGATGAAGGCCATGGTCCAGGGGCCCCACAGGATCGTGTCGATCCGGCCGGCCCACTCCAGAATGCTGTCGATCATGATTCCAAACGCCTGTGCAGGTAGCGCCCGCGGCCTTTTTGCGCCAGGCATTCCCCGCCGTCGATGATCAGCTCTCCCCGGGAGAAGACCTTCTTGATCCTGCCCCTGACCTCGATGCCTTCGTAGGCGCACCAGTCCGCGGCCATGTGGAGCGTATCCAGGCCCATGGTCCAGCTCTCCTCGGGATCGAACAGGACCAGGTCGGCGTCACTGCCTGGTGCGATGGCCCCCTTTTGCGGGAAGAGGCCGAACAGACGGGCCGGTGCGGTGGAGATCAGGCTGACCCACTGGGACAGGGAGATCCGGTCTTTGGCCACGCCCTCTGAAAAGAGGAGGGACAGCCGTACCTCGATCCCCGGGATGCCGTTAGGGCAGAGGTCGAACCGGTCCCGGCCTAAAAGCTTGGCCTCCCAGGAGAAGGCGGCGTCGTCAGAGGAGACCTGCACAATGTGTCCCTGCTGTAGGCCCGACCAGAGGGCCTGCTGCACGCTCCTATCACGCAGCGGGGGAGAGCAGATCCATTTAATGCCGTCTTCCCGTTCCAGCTCTGCATCGGTGAAGATCAGGTAGTGTGTGCAGGTCTCGCACAGGATATCCGTTCCTTGGTTCTGTGCCCGCTTGATCGTCTCCAGACCAGCGGATGATGCCAGGTGCACTATGAACACTCGCCCGCCGGTCTCGTGCGCGATACGGACGGCTTTGCGGATGGCGATGTCTTCAGCCTGGGCAGGGCGGCTGCGGGCATGGTAGATCGCCTGGGTGTTTCCTGTAGCGATCAAACGGGGGACATTGGCCTCGATGATGTGGTTGTCCTCGGCGTGGAGCATCAACATTCCGTTGGCGTCCTTGAGCCGGGAAAGGATCTGGGTGAGCTCAGGCACCTCCATCATCAGCCCCTCGCTCCGGTAGGTCATGTAGCACTTGATGGTCGGGGCCCCCCGCTCCACCAGCAGCGGAATCTCGTCCAGGACCTCGGGGGAAAGCCGGGTGATGACAGGGTGCACTCCCCAGTCCACGAGAGCCCGGCCTTCTGCCTCCTCGAACTTGGCCTCCAGGGTGCTTGTCAGGGAGGCGCCTGGGGCCTGGTTGGAGAAGTCGATCACACTGGTTACGCCGCCGTGGGCGGCGGCCAGGGTGCCGGTAAAATAGTCATGCACGCTGACAGTCCCCATGAACTTGTCGTTGAAGTGGACGTGCGGATCCACGGCCCCGGGGAGCACCAGCAGGCCTTCAGCGTCGAAGACCTTGTCCGCCTGTTCTGAAATGCCCGGCGACAGGCTTTCGATCCGTTCCCCCTTAATGAGCACATCGCGGCGAACGGCCCCCTCTTCGCCGACGAGCAGGCCGTTTCGGATGAGCGTGGTTTCGTCCGGATTCATGGGGGTGGATTCCCTGATTCGCCCATACTAGCATCCACTTTCCTCGAAGTCAAAACGGAGAAATTGACAACATTTTGGCAGTCGGTCTCGTCTATATAGAGGGAGGGCACTAAATGGGGGGCCTCTCGAGAGCAGAGAGGGGTACAGGGAAGATTGGACGGCCGAGGTGTGTCCAATAAAGTAGAAAGAGCTTTTAAAATGAGTGACAGGTGCAATATAATGGCCGAGGCAGCAACTGATGAGCTGTGCCTTTCGTATAAGTATATGAGGAGATAAGAGAGATCTGGACATGAAGTGCACGAAATGTGGCACTGAGAATCCCGGCGATACTCGCTTCTGCGGGCAGTGCGGCACTTCTCTGTTCAGGACCGGCACGGTATCCGGGGATGAGGTTCTGGAGGCCCCCACGCGGACGCTCATCACTTCCACCAACAAGATCCGGATCGGCGCCAATTTTGCCGACCGCTACCACATCCTCGAAGAGCTGGGCCGAGGGGGCATGGGACGGGTCTACAAGGCGCTCGACACCCAGGTGGACGAGAAGCTGGCCATCAAGGTCCTGAATCCCGACGTGGCGGCGGACGAGAAAACACGCGAGCGCTTCCGCAACGAGCTCAAGACCACGCGCCAGATCTCCCACCGTCACATCTGTCGGGTCTATGACTTCAGCGAGGCGGACGGCCAGGTTTTTATCACGATGGAGTATGTCTCCGGGGAAGACCTGAAGAGCCTGATCCGCCGCATAGGGCAGCTCACATCGGGCAAGGCCGTCTTCATCGGCCGCCAGATCGCGGAAGGGCTGGTTGAAGCCCACCGGCTGGGTGTGATCCACCGCGACCTCAAGCCCCACAACATCATGCTCGACAAAGAGGGCAACGTCCGCATCATGGATTTCGGGATCGCCCGCACGTTCCAGAAAACCGGCATGACCGATACGGGGGTCATCATCGGCACGCCGGAGTACATGTCGCCCGAACAGGTGGAGGGCAAAGAGGTCGACGGACGTTCCGACATCTATTCCCTGGGCATCATCCTCTACGAGATGCTGACGGGCCGGGTCCCCTTTGCGGGGGACACCCCTCTGAGCGTAGCTGTGAAGCAGAAAACCGAGCGGCCCGTGAATCCCCGGAAGCTCAATCCTCAGATCCCACCGGAGATCAGCCGGGTCATCCTGCGATGTCTGGAGAAGGACAAGGCCCTGCGGTTCCAGGATGCGGAACAGCTCCAGGATGAGCTTGTCACTATCGAGCAGGCGCTCCCCAAGACCGACAAGATGGTGCCGGATCGCAAGACCCGTGCTACCAAGGAGATCACGGTCAAGTTCAGCTTCAGCAAGATGGTCATCCCCGCCCTCGTGCTGGTTGGTTTGGCCCTCATCACGATCGTGGGGTGGCGGATGCTTGCCCGGCAGGACGTCGCGCTCTTTGCGGCGGGCAAGCCCTCCCTGGCGATCATGCATTTCGAGAACAACACCGGTGATGCGGCTCTACAGCACTGGCGCAAGGCACTCTCCGACCTCTTGATCGCCGACCTGAGCCAATCCCGCTATATCCAGGTTCTGAGTGGAGAACGTCTCTACGACATCATGGAGGAGCTGGATCTGCTCACAGCCGCTAGCTTTTCCTCGGATGATCTCCGGGATGTAGCAGAACGCGGGGGGACACGATACGTGCTGGTGGGCCAGATGACGAAGGCCGGGGAAATCCTGCGCATCAATACGACGCTCCAGGACGCGAGGAGCGGAGAGGTCCTCGGCTCCGAGCGGGTGGAGGGCGAGGGAGTGGAAAGCCTCTTCGCCCTGGTCGACGACCTGACCACGAGGATCAAAGAAGATTTTCAGCTCTCCGAGGAAAAAATGGCCTCTGATCTGGATGCCCGGATCGAGGATATCACCACGTCCTCGGCAGAGGCACACCAGTACTACAACGAGGGCATGACCTACCACAACCGGGGAGATTACACCAAGAGCATCCCCCACATGGAGCTGGCCGTGGCCCTCGATCCGGATTTTGCCATGGCTTATCGGGCCATGGCCGTGGCCTACCAGAACCTGGGCTACCAGAACGAGGCCGACCGCCGGCTCGAGAAAGCGTTCGAGCTCAAGGACCGCGTGTCCGAGCGCGAGCGGTACTACATAGAGGCCGATTACTTCCGCCGTTCCGATGAAACACTGGATCAGGCTATCGCGGCCTATGAGAACCTGCTGGCCCTCTATCCCGATGATAACCTGGGCAACAACAACCTGGGTGTGGTCTACAATTCCCTGGAAGAATATGATAAGGCCGCTGAGCTGTTCGAGGTCAATGTCCGCAACCGGCAGAAGAGCTACCACTCGTATTCCAACCTGGCCAACATCCATCTGATTCTCGGTCAGATGCGCAAGTCCGAAGGCATCACTCGGCTCTACCTGGACGAGATCTCCGACCATCCCCAGATGCGCGTCACACTGGCCGGCATCCTCATGCGCCAGGGCAAGCTCGACGATGCGCTGGAACAGGCAGACCTGGCCCTGGCCCTGAGCCCCAACCTCCCGGATGGGATCTCCACACGGGGAAATGTGTATTTTTTGAAAAACAACATGGAGCAGGCGCTGATCGAGTACCGCAAGCTCCTGGAGATCGAGCAGCCGGTCACCAACCTGTATGCCCGAAACGTGCTCTCCAACTACTTCATCGCCCAGGGCAAACTGGGGTTGGCCGAGGAACAGCTGCAGGAGGGGTTGGAGCTGGCGGAGATGGTCGGGGAAAACAGCTGGGTGGGCGGTATGCAGTCCGGCCTGAGCTATGTATACGCCCTAAAAGGCCGTGCAGCAGATGCAGCCCGGGCTGCCGGGTCGGCAGTAGAGAGCGCCCGGGAAACGCAATCCCAAGAGCAGCTGCGGAAGTCCCTGTTCGCGCAGGCCATGGTCCTGATCCTGGTGGACGATCTCGAGAAGGCCCGACGCTCCGCACAGGAGCTCCAGCAGGTGATCGCCCAGGGCCTGAACCAGCGAGCCATGCGGCATGTGTATCTGCTGAACGGCGTGCTCCTCAGCAGGGCCGGGCAGCATGCCGAAGCCCTGGACGAATTCGAGCGCTCGAGGGAGCTCATGCCCCGGATCGACGATTCCCAGGCCTATCTTTCCGATGCCCAGGCCGAAGCGCTGTGGGCATCGGGTGAGCCGGACAAAGCCCTGAAGCTCTATCAACGCCTGCAGAAGCGTCCCCTGGCGCGCCTGGAAAGTAGCTACTTCTATGTGCGGAGCTTTTATCAGATGGCGAGGATCCTGCAGGAGCAGGGCAAGGACAAGGACGCCGTTTCCCATTACCAGAAGTTTCTGGACCTGTGGAAGGATGCCGATCCCGACATCCCCCTGCTGCAGGATGCGCAGCAGCGGCTCCGCACCCTCTCGCAGTAGAGGTCGTGACCTCGTTCCTTAGCTAAATGACTCGAGACAATGCAGCATACGTGCCGACTTCGGCTTGACTTACAGAGAGTCGCCTTATATATTCAGAAATGCACGGAATAAGTGAGGGGGATCATATGTTTGCACGCATCACAACATCGTATTTTCGGAAGGACCTGATCGACAAGGCCACCGAGATCCTTGGGGAAAGTGTTCTTTCGGCAGCCAGGCAGCAGGAAGGTTTTAAGTCAATGATCTGTATGGTTGATCGAGAAAGCGGGAAGGGTCATGCGATCACGTTCTGGGAGAGCATGGAAAATATCGAAGCCAACGAGAAAAGCCAGTACTACCAGGAACAGCTGATGAAGCTCATGGTGACCTTTACGGCCGATCCCATAAGGGAGACCTTCGAGGTCGTTATCAATAGCTGATCCTCTTTCATTCTTCATATTCCTGCCACACGCATTCGTATCTTCGCTTGATTACTCGTTTTTCTGAGTGAATGCGTAATCACCGCCTGAACACCCTGACCAGGTTGGGTAACATCGACACAAAAACATAGACAACGACCCTCCAAGCTGTATACACTGAATGTCCTGAATTAATCCTGAACAGGAGGTCTCCAATGCGTAGGATCACAATCTTGGCCTTGGGTCTGTGTCTCTGTCTTTCGATTTCTATTGGACAGCCCCCGACCATTCAATCAAAAGTTTCGGGGATGCGGGCTTTTGCGGGCTACTTTCCCTTCTACTGGGACGCCCTGACAGGCAGGATCCTCCTGGAGGTCGACAAGTTCGACCTGGAGTTTCTGTATGTGCATTCACAGCCGGCCGGGCTGGGATCCAATGACATCGGGCTGGACCGCAATCAGCTGGGCCGCAGCCGCGTGGTGAAGTTCCTGCGTGTCGGCCCCAAGGTGCTGCTCATGCAGCCCAACTATGCTTTTCGGGCCGACAGTTCCGATCCGGATGAACGCAAGGCCGTGCGGGATGCCTTCGCGCAGTCGGTCATCTGGGGCTTCAAGGTCGAGGCCGAGGAAGGGGGGCGCGTACTCGTGGACCTCACTCCGTTCCTGATGCGCGATGCGCACGGTGTCGCAGCTCGCATCCAGCGTTCTCGACAGGGAAACTTCAGACTGGATGTCTCCCGCTCGGCGGTGTATCTGGCCAACACGAGAAACTTCCCCAAGAATACGGAGCTGGAGGCCCTCCTGACCTTCACGGCCGGAGATGCGGGCAACTATGTCCGCCAGGTCGCGCCAGATCCCTCGTCCATCACCCTGCGTCAGCATCACTCCCTGGTCGAGCTCCCTGGCCCGGGTTATGAATCCCGGGTGTGGGATCCCCGCTCCATGTTCGGAGGCCGGTCCGGGTACATGGATTTTGCCACGCCCATCGATCAGCCCCTTCAGAAGAAGCTGATCGGCCGCCACCGCCTCCAGAAAAAAGATCCCAACGCCGCAATCTCCGATCCCGTGGAGCCCATCGTCTACTACATCGATCGGGCGGCCCCTGAACCGATTCGCAGTGCGCTGCTGGAAGGGGCCAGCTGGTGGAACGAGGCCTTCGAGGCGTGTGGATACCGCAACGCCTTCCAGGTTAAGGTCCTCCCGGAAGGGGCGGATCCCATGGATGTGCGTTATAACATGGTCAACTGGGTCCACCGCTCCACACGCGGATGGTCGTACGGTGGATCGGTATCAGATCCCCGCACCGGTGAGATCATCAAGGGGCATGTCGTACTTGGTTCGCAGAGGATACGTCAGGACTTCCTGATCGCGTCCGGGTTGGCCGGCGAGTACGACGGCAGCCCCGACGATACGCGAGCGGCCGTGGAGCTGGGACTGGCACGCATCCGCCAGCTCTCTGCGCATGAAGTGGGGCACACCCTGGGAGTGGGGCACAACTACGCTTCCAGCGTCAACGACCGCGCCTCGGTCATGGATTACCCCCATCCCCGGATCAAGATCTCGGCCGACGGCACACTTGACCTCTCCGATGCCTATGATGTCGGGATCGGGGCCTGGGACAAGGTCTGTGTCGCATACGGATATCAGGACTTTCCCGATGGCGTGGACGAAGAGACTGAGTTGAAGGCTATCCTCGACAGCGCCTTCACCGGCGGCCTCCTCTACCTGACCAACCAGGACGCTGCGCCGGCTGGTGGGGCCCATCCCCTGTCCAATGACTGGGACAACGGGACCGATGCGGTAGACGAGCTCGTTCATAAGATGAAGGTACGCGCCATCGCCCTGGCGAACTTCTCCGAGAAAAAGGTCCCGATGGGCGCACCCCTGGCCGGGCTGGAAGAGCTCCTGGTACCGGTGTATCTGTTCTGCCGCTACCAGATAGAGGCGGCGTCCAGCGTGATCGGGGGACTGTATTATGGGCACACGGTCCGCGGCGGCGCACAGGAAGATCCGACCTTTGTCCCTGCTGAGTCTCAGCGCCGGGCCCTGGATGAGCTCCTGCGCACCTTGGCCCCCGAGAACCTGGCTGTTCCGGAACACATCCTTCGGATCCTCCCCCCAAGGGCGCCGGGCATGGGACAGTCACGTGAGCTCTTTCCCGGCTACACAGGGATCACCTTCGATCCCCTGGGCGCGGCCGAAACCCTGGCAGGCATCACGGTCGCAAACCTGCTGCATCCCGAGCGTGCCGCCCGCCTGATCCAGTACCATGCCCGGAATCCCGAGCTGCCGGATTTTCATGACATTTTAGACCGATTGATCGAATTCACATGGAACGCCCCGGAAGAAGATGGGATGCCCGGCGAGCTCCAGCGCGTCGTAGACAATGTCGTGCTCTATCACCTCATGGGACTGGCGGTGTATGACAACGCGGCCCCCCAGGTACGAGCCGTGGCCCGTTGGCAGATCGAGGAGCTGGCAGGCTTGTTCGAGAGCAAGGCCCAGGCTGCGAGCAGCGTGAATTGGAAAGCCCATTTTGTCAGCGCATTGGCCCTGATCGAACAGTTTTACGAAGATCCGAGCCAGCTGAAGCTGCCGCAGCCTCTGTCTGCTCCTCCGGGTGCCCCCATAGGCAACTAAAGGGGAGCCGCATATTCTTTTCTCGCCGGGGACCCACCCAACCACCCCATGGGCTCGGAAAGAACATGCGGCTCCTGGATAGCTTGCCCACCCCATGGGCTCACACAGGAAGGCATGTGCTGCCGTGATTTGAGAATCGAGTTTGTTGGTGGTACAATTCTGGGCTCAGGAGAGAAAACATGACGCAAGACAATAGAGTGCTCGATATCGTAAAGAACGCGATCCTGCTCGAACACAAGGGCAAGGCATTGTATGATTCCGTGGTCAAGACCACCGAGGTGGCGGCCGTGAAGGACCTCTTCGGCTGGCTGGCAGAGGAAGAGGTGAAACACATCGCTTTCCTGGAAATGCAGTTCCGGCGCCTGTCACGGGGAGAGGAGCTGAATGCCCACGGGATCGAGGAGGGGCACAAGCAGGTCGTTAACGCTGTGCTCACTCTGGAGATCGTGCAGGGTGTGTCCGGTGCGGGATATGAGGCCGCAGTGATCTCCGCGGCCCTGGAGTTCGAGAAGCGGGCGGTCGCCTACTATTCCGAGCAGGCCGAAAAGTCCCAAACCGAAGCCGAGAAAGAGGTCTTCGGCTGGCTCTCGAAGTGGGAGGTCACACACATGGAGATGCTGGCCAAGGTGGACGACGAACTCAAGCAGGACATCTGGTTCGACAACCAGTTCTGGCCCCTGGACTAGGCCGGGGCGTCAGCTGCGGGCCTAATCCAGAGGGGGCCCGCAGTTCGTGCCTAGTTCTGCCGCGGGGCGTTGATCAGCCAGAATATCCGTGTGATGGATTTCTTGGGGCCCCCTTCTTCCAGGTAGCCTGAGATCACGACCTTGATCTTGATCGCCTTTTCGAACGTTACCCCATCGATCGTCCTCATGGTCCCGAACTGGTTGACCGCGCCCTTGAGCTTGTTGAGGTGAAGCTCCCTTCCCAGCCGGACATGGTTGAGGAAGATCGAGGGATACCATTCTCCTTGAGAGAAGGGAAGCGGATAGCGCTGCACGTTGCCCTTGATGCCCGTGATCTTGACGTCCTTAGGCGGTTTGTCGTCGGTTACCCGGAAGAACTTGACAGAGAGCTTCTTGTTTCCCGCGAATGCTTTCAGGTTGGTCACGAACAGGATCGTGCTCTTCTCCAGGTGGAGGTCGTTGTTCTCGTCCAGCCAGGGCAGTTCGTAGTCGCCGACGTTGAGGACCTCTTCCTCGAAGGGCAGGAGCCGGGGGGTGTCCAGGTAATCGTGCGACCAGTTGACGCCCAGCTTGTCCATGTAGAATAGGTCGTCCCGCGGGAAGCTGATCTCCTGCCAGGTCGTGCTGGAGGTCTTCTTGAAGGCTGCAGCGGTCACGTGGAACGGATCGGCCGAGAAGTAGTCGTGCGACCAGACATTGGCCTGGTAGCCGAAACCGAAGCGGAAGGCGACGGTCCCGATCCTGAAGTAAGTATTCTTGTTCAGGCCGAAAAAATGGTTCATGAAGTAGACATCGACCTCGTTGATCCAATAGGTCCCGACCCAGCGGTTGCCCTTCTTTACTATGGAAGCAGAGGCAAAGACGATCGTGTTGCTGACGGTCTCGGGGTCGAACAGTGTCCCGTTGGGATTCTTGAAGAACTGGTCGTCCTGGGTCATGACCACTGTGTTGCGGCCGTCCCTGTACAGCTGCAAGTAGAACTCCCAGGGATTGGAGAAGACGGTGATGGGTTTTATCTCGACCTCTTTGTTCACGATGCTCATGGTGGGAGTGCTTTTATTGCCGCGGCGCTTGTCGCTGTACTTGTTCTGAGTCTTGTTGATCTTGGCAATGTGAGGCTTGGAATCCTTGGTGACATCGAAGACGATGTTGACCGGCGCATTCCAGTGCCACGAACGCGTGACCAGCGCGGTCGGCAGCTTGACTTGACTCGCGGCCACATGAACCAGGTTGGGATTCTGGGGCAAAACCTTCCCCGTCTCCGGATCCAGGGGCAGGTAGGTGATGCTGTGGCTGCCGTCTAGATATGTGCTGATCTTGATGACCAGGGGAACCTGCATCCGCCCGTACTCATCCACCATCTGCGCGGAAGCGAGTGTCCCTATCAGCGAAATAAGAACCAGGCCCAATAGTGTCTTTTTCATGGTTTCCCTCCTTGTTATCCTATAAATCCCATAAGGTTATAGTCCTTTATATAAATCTATCATATAAAAAGTTTTAGTGTCAACATCAACTCCGTTTTATTTTGACAAAGTTCTGGGATTGGCCCATATTAGATATATAGGGAGATGTGCTCAAGATGAGAAAGCACGGCTTCATCCGCGCGGCAAAAATGCTGCGTACCTGCCTGGCCTGCGGGGCTGCTGCCGGCCTGTTGGGGAGCCTGCTGCTCCCTCTGTCCCTGGCGGGCCAATCCAAAACACCTCAAGAGCCCGAGCAGGTCCTGCTCGCCATCTACAAGGAGGTCCGGGAGCTCGGCTACCGCGACCAGGAGGATTTCCTCAAGCGGGAATTCCATTTCAACCTCGACGGCAGCATGGCCAACCGGGAGGAGCACATACTGGTCTTGAGCCATGTGCACGGCAACGGCGAAAAGATGATCATGCAGGTGACCTATTTCGGAGAGAACGCCAGGGCCGGCACCGTGCGTACTCCCACGCTCACGCGCGAGATATCCTGCCTGATCGAGGGCAACGCCATCGAGATCCAGGAGAGTATGTTCGAGTGGGATGAGTCCCTGGAGTTGTTTCCCGAGATCCTCAAGGGAATCCAGGACGAGAAAAAATTCCTCAAGCTCCTAAAAAGATAGAGTCAAGAAAGGGGAGGGACTTCCCCCCGACTAGCACCCTACTTATTCATAGCGCAGGGCCTTGATCGGATTGGCACGGGAGGCCTTCAGGGCCTGAAAACCCACAGTCAGAAGCGCACTCAGGGCTGCGGCAAGCGCGGCCAGGATGAAGACGACCGCGCTGATCCCCGTACGGTAGGCGAAATCCTGCAGCCAGCCGCGCATGACGAAATAGGAAACCGGCCAAGCCACCAGCGTGGCCGCCCCCAGCAGGAAAACGAATTCCCTGTAGATGAGGGCGGTGATCTGCGGGGAAGAGGCCCCCAGTATCTTGCGGATCCCGATCTCCTTGGTGCGCTGCTCTGCCGCGAAGGAGGCAAGCCCCAGCAAACCCAGGCAGGCGATGAACACAGCCAGTCCTGCAAAGTACTTCAGGATATTCCCCATCCGTTCCTCGCTGCGGTAGAACGCATCGAAGTCTTCGTTCAGGAAGCGGTATTCGAAGGGGAAATCGGGCACGATCCGCTTCCAGGTCTTTTCGATAAAGGCGAGCGAAGAAGGGATCTCCTGCGAGCTCAGCCGGATCATGACAAAGTTGACACTGTCGGGATTGAGCGTGATGACCAGGGGCTCGATGGCCCTCTTGAGCGGCAGGAAATGAAAATTCTTCACGACTCCGATCACCTGTCCGTCTGGGTTTCCCCAGCCAAAGCGCAGGTCGACCGCAGAATCCACACCCATCACCTTTACGAGCTCCTCATTGATGATGTAGGCCGATTCCCTGTCTGTGGAAAACTCCCGGGAGAAACTTCGGCCCTCCACCAGGTCGATGCCCATGGTCTGGAAGAAGTCATAGTCCACTTGAGTCATGAAGGTTGAGACATCGATCTCGGGATCGCGGCCCTCCCACTGTGCGTCGTCCGTATTGCTGCCGATGGCGGAGGGGCGGTGCCGGGCGCCGGATACTCCCCGCAGGCCGGGATTTCGCATAAGCTCGGATTTGAGTTGGGTGTACAGGCTTCTGTCCACGCCCCTCATCGGCAGGTAGACAGTGTATTCCTTTTCATACCCGAGGCTTTTTGACTTGATATAGTTCAGCTGGCTGTAGACCACTCCGGTCCCTATGATGAGTGAGATAGAGAGGGTGAACTGCACCACCACCAGCACTCGCCGGAAGAGCGTACTGCCAGGCCCAGACTTCAGCTTCCCCCTGAGCGTGCGGATGGGCTGGAACGAACCCAGGAAAAGTGCCGGATAGCTGCCGGATATAAGCCCCGTGACTAGGGCGACGCCGGCCAGCCCCCCAAGGAGTCTCCAGGTGTTGTAGAGCCTGAAGGATATGCTCTTCCCGGTCAGGGAGTTGAAAAAAGGCAGAGCCACTACCACCAAACCCAGAGCGATCACCAGCGATATCAGCGTGAAGAGCAGGGATTCCCCGTAAAACTGGCGTGTGATCTCCCCCCTCACGGCTCCCACCACTTTCCTGATCCCAACCTCCTTGGCCCGCTTGGCCGACCGTGCGGTCGACAGGTTCATGAAATTGATGCAGGCGGTCAGCAGCACGAAGAACGCGATGACCGAAAAGATGTATACATACTGGGAAGCACGGGGACCCGTGTCGAAGCCGAAGTGGCTGTACAGATGGATACGGGCCAATGGCATGAGTGAAAAAGTCAGGTCCTCGATGTCCCGGTGCCGGGCATTCAACTCCGTGATCTTGGCGGTGACCTGCGCTGCCGAGGCGTCTGCTCTCAGCTTGATGTAGGTGGGGATGTTGTTGCTCTGCCAGCTGTCGTTCGTCAATCCCTCGTCCTCCAGGAATTTGAAGGAGAGCAGCATGTTGAAGTGGAAGTCTGAATTCTGAGGGATGTCTTGCATGACCCCGGTGATCCTGAACGTGTGGCGGGAATTGATGGATATGGTTTTCCCCAATGGGTCTTCTCGTCCGAAATATTTTTCGGCCAACTCTTCCGTCACGACCATCGAGAGAGGATCGCTCAGGGCCGTTTTGGCATCCCCTCTGACCAGGGGGAATGTGAAAATCTCCAGGAAGGCCGGATCGACCGCGCGGATGCCATCCTGGTAGAGGATCGTATCCCCATACTGAACGAGCAGCTCACCCATACTCGTGCTCCTCACGGCATGTTCGATCTCGGGGATCTCGGCCTCCAGGGCCCGGGCCATGGGGTACGGCGAGACCGTGACATGGAAAAGCTTCCCGGAATAGTTCTGGTCGAACTCCACGCGGTAGAGCTGATCCACCTGGGTGTGGAAACGGTTGAAGGAGAGTTCATCCAGAACCCAGAGGCTGATGAGCAGGCAGCAGGCCATGCCTATGGCCAGCCCGGTGAGGTTGATGAAGGAATATCCCTTGTGACGCTTGATATTGCGGAAGGCGACCTTGAGGTAGTTCTTAAACATGTGTGCGCTCCAGAAGAAAGAGTTGCGGATATATGCCGGGAGGGATTTGAGGACCTGGCCCCAGAACCAGAGACCCGCAAATAATTTTCCCTTGTCTAGCATGACCTCGGCATGGATCTCCTCGAAGTCCCCGGCCAGAGTGACGTGGTCGCCCCTGTGCAGCAGGAGGTCGAGGATGCGGCGGCGGAAGGGGGGGCGGGATGCCTTGGGTTTTTTCATGCGGTTTTCATTCGGGATTCTGGACGGCGGATTCAGAGAATTCCGCCCAGAGGACCCGGTTCACGCGGTCGATCTCGGTCAGGGCAGACACCCCGCGTGGGCTGATCCGGTAGTAGCGTTTGCTGAGTCCCCGCCGTTCAGGTGTAGAGGTTCCCGAATAAGAGGTGAGGTACCCCCTTTTGGTGAGTCGGTCCAGCGGGAAGTACACTCCTCCCAGAGACAGCTTTTTTCCGGTCAGTTCCTTGAGGTATTTATAGATGGTGGTTCCATATGCGTCCTCTCCCAGTTTCAGGACTGAGAGCAGGATCAGTTCCTCCAGTTTGTTTGTCCTCTTATTTCTATTTCTCGCTTTATTCTCTCGTTGTGTCTATCCTTGGCTTCAACCTCTTAAGACGCCCCGCGCCGCAGTAAGGTTGACAATTTTCTAATATTTAGAAAACTCTTGGGTCAGCGGACATCCGTCCCAGCAAGATTCGACCTGTCCATAGAAAACAGCCGACTTGATGACGGAGGAAAATGGCGCTAAGATGGACTGTAGCGAGATCCCATGGACCAAGAAACTGTAAAAGGACAGCCGGAAGCCACCTACCGGTCCCGCATCGAAAGGTGCGATCAGCAGCTGAAGAGTCAGAAGCCTATCGAAGGGGTCCTGATCGCTGCCAAGCTGATCATCATCGCCGCCGGCATCTTTTTTCTGTATCAGATCGCGGTCGCAGCGGCGGAATTCTATCTCCTTCTCCTTGGCGCCGCTCTCCTCCTGTTCGCAGTCCCCGCCATCTCACACGAACACTTCATCCGGAAGCGCCAGTTCATCCTCCTGGTGCGTTCCCTGAACGAGATGGAGATCGAGGCGCTGCAGCACAGGTTCGTGGATTATGCGGACGGGGAGAGTCATGTGGACCTGGGGCATCCCTTCAGCGCCGACCTGGACCTGTTCGGCCCCCGCAGTGTCTTCCACTTCCTGAATCGTACGACGACCTGGTTCGGCTCCGAGTGTCTTGCGAAATGGCTGAGCAGTCATCCGGAAAAGGGCAGCCGCAAGGCCCTCGGGGCCAGGCAGGAAGCGGTCAGGGAACTGTCCGAGAGGATCGAGCTCCGGCAGCGGGTGCAGGCCTACGGCCGCCAGATCAAGGATACGCTGCAGAAGCCGAACAGTTTCCCCCGGTTGATGGCCGAGCCTCGCCTGGTTTCCCAAAACAAAGCCCTGATCCTGGCCATCCACATACTGCCCCTGCTGACGCTCACCGCGGCCGGCCTGATCTTCGCAGGGCTGCACTGGGGCGTCTCCCTGGGCCTGCTTGCCCTGCAGGTGCTGTTGAACCGAACCACACGGAAGAGCATTCACAGGATCCATCTCCTCACCTCCCACAATGCCCGGGTCTTCAAGGCGTATGCCTCGATCATACGGGAGATCGAAGACGCCGGACTCCGGAGCCCCTTGCTCGTGGATATGCATGCGCGGCTGCGGGCCGCCGGCCGACCCGCGTCCCGGCACATCCGCACGATCTCCAACCTGGCTTCGTTCTTCGAGCTGCGGAGGAGCGAGGTCCTTCATCCGGTGTTGAACGGTCTCCTGTTCTGGGACCTGCACTGTGTCTTCCGCCTCGAAAAGTGGAAGACACGGTTCTCGGAGAAGGCGATGGACTGGCTGCAGGCCCTCGGAGAATTCGAGGCTCTCTCCAGTTTCGCGAATCTGCACTTCAATTTTAGCGACTGGGCCTTTCCCGAGATCGATGAGAAGGCCGGAGTTTACCGGGCAGAAGTCATGGGGCATTTCTTGATCCCGCCGGGAGATCGCGTATGCAATGATTTCCAGGCAGAAGGCCAGGGGAACATCCTTGTGGTGACAGGCCCCAACATGGCGGGCAAGAGCACATTCCTGAAGACCCTGGGTGTGAACCTGGTGCTGGGCCTGGCAGGCTCCCCGGTCTGCGCCCGCTCCTGCCGGCTGTCTCCTTTCAAGCTCTACACCAGCATGAAGGTCAGCGACTCCCTGGACAAACACCTGTCCCTCTTCTATGCGGAGCTCCAGCGCCTGAAGATGATCCTGGAGGTCATCCTTCGGGGCGAGGATGTGTTCTATCTCCTGGATGAGATGCTCAAGGGGACCAATGCCCTGGACCGGCAGGCGGGAGCTCTGGCCTTGATGCGGCAGCTGGTTGGATTCAAGGCCTCAGGCGTGGTCGCCACCCACGACCTGGAGATCACCCGGCTTGAAGAGGAGCTTCCCGAGAAGATCAAGAACTTCCACTTCGACGGATTCGTCGAAGGGGACCAGCTCCGCTTCGACTACCTCCTGAAACCGGGGAAGTGTGAGAGCTTCAATGCCTTGGCACTCATGCGCAAAATAGGAATAAAGATATAGTTTCTAGAAGGCGAAGGAAATCCCGATCTTGGGCATCAACATGTCGGTGCGGGACCGGTTGAGGTAATATGTGACGCCGCCGCCACCGGCTTCGATGTCACCCGGCTGCATGAAATACGCGGATCCGCCCCGGATATAGCGAATACCGACATCCAGAAAAACACCAAAGGAACTCTTCTCGGCGGTGGGAGCGCGCCCGAACAGGCCCAGCATCAGCCCCCCGCCAAGGCCGTAGCTGAATACCGTGGAACGGACATGGTTGGTGCTGGCGAAGCTCTCGTGCTCCCAGTTGGAGTCGTCATAGGCCCGGGTGTCCGTGGTCAGGTGCTGTAGTCCGATCAGTCCTTCTATATAGGGCCTGGCAGGCCCCATTCGGGGCTGCAGGCGCAGCAGGGCATGGCTCCGTGCCACCGCATTGATGGTGCTCACCTTGACTACGACATCAGGGATGCTCCAGCTGAGAGGCTCCCAGCGGGATTGCCATCCATAGATATGGTAGCCAAAGGTCGCGCCGACGTGGAGGGCGGAATCCGGGACCCGGTAAAGGAAATCCAGGCTCCCCCCCCATCCGATCCGGTCCATGATGTCATGGAATTCTCCCTGGGGGAAAAACGGCTCAAAGGCTATGCCTATCTGCCAGCGGCTTTGTCCACTCTCGGCCGCCGCACTCCCCACCAGGACCGCGATCAGCAGCACAAAAACTCCTTTTTTCCTCATAAGCCGAACCTCCTCGAATATATAGGCCCGAAAATCCACCTCCTATGCTGCAATAATCGTACCAACAAACTTGGGGGGGGACGCCTTTCTTCTCCTCGTCGGATTGTCATCCGAACAGGTCAGGTGTCCTGTTATTGGGTGTTTTTGAACATGTTTTTGACATATGCCTCTGCCATGAATATGATAGAAATTCCTGTCTGAAATCAGGCGGGAGGCGATCCGAACCAAGACGAGGAGGATAAATGAACCTGAACAAGCAAGACAAATATCTCTTTGTGTTTTTTACCCTGGCCCTGATGTTCCTGCCGGCCTGGGCCCTGGCCCAGGGATACGGCGGTGCTGCAGTGCGGGACGTCGACAAGATCCTCCCGGAAAAGGAAAGAGCCGCGGTGTACAACGAGATCCTGCGGTGGCGGCTGGACAACATCATCCCAGAGCTCATGCGCAAGGAAGGAATCGACCTGTGGCTCGTCATCAACCGGGAGTACAACGAGGATCCGGTATACATGAGTATGATGCCCGAGCCGACCATGAACGCGCGCCGCACCTCGATCCTGATGTTCCACGACCGCGTCCCGGACAAGGGAGTCGCGAGGTTGAGCGGCAGCTATTACGGTTCCCGCGGGTGGTTTGAGGGCACCTGGACCGACAAGTCCAAAAAACAGTTCGAGAGCCTGGCCGGAGTGATCAAGAAGCTAAATCCCAAAAAGATCGGGATCGATGTGTCTCCCACCTACCGCTTCGGCGACGGCCTGACCGCCAGCCTCAAGGAAACACTCGTGCAGCACCTGGGTCCGGAGCTCTCCTCTCGGCTGGTGTCGGCAGAAAACCTGTGCCTGGGATGGCTGGAGACACGCAGCCCCCGCGAGATCAGCCTCTACCGACACATCTGCGGGATCGCACACGACATCATCTCCGAGTTCTACTCCAACCAGGTCATCACCCCTGATATCACCACTACGGACGATGTGGTCTGGTGGATCCGGCAGAGGATCACCGACGTGGGACTCGAGACCTGGTTCCAGCCATCCATCAATGTCCAGAGGTCCCCGAAGGATAAGGAGCTGTACAAAGACACTCCCGGGGTCATCCGCAGGGGTGACCTGGTCCACTGCGATGTGGGCATCGTGTACCTCGGGCTGTGCACGGACATGCAGCTCCAGGCCTATGTGTGCCGAATCGGGGAGGAGGATGCTCCCGAAGGCCTTAAAAAGGCACTGGCACGCGCCAACGGAGTGGCCGAGATCTTCATGGGAGAATTCCAGGCGGGACGCACCGGGAACGACATCACCGATACTGCCATGCAGAAGGCCACGGATGCCGGCCTGCGGCCGCTGATCTACTCGCATCCGCTGGGCGTGCACGGACACGCGGCCGGCGTCTCCATGGACGCGCGTCCGGTCCAGAATGCACCCGAAGGCATTCGGAAAGAGATGGAATACCCCCTCAACTATAACACGGCCTATGCCATCGAGTTCTCCAGCACGACCTCCATACCCGAATGGGGAGGGAAGGACGTGCGGATCGGATTCGAAGAGGACGGGATCTTCACCAAAAATGGCTGCCGTTTCATCGACGGCCACCAGACGGTATTCTATCTGATCAAATAAGATAAATTAAAGGGGACAGGTGCATTCAGCGTGCTGAATGCACCTGTCCCCTTCATTTCTATTCCCTTTTTTCTCTTTCTGGGCTTCCGCTTATCTGCTAAACTAGGGGAACATTTATATCGAAATATGAGGAGCTTTTTATGGCAGTCTTAAGAAAATTCAAAGCGTGGCGCCCGAAAAAGGGTCTGGAAGCGGAGGTCGCCTCCTTTCCCTATGATGTGCTCAACAGTGACGAGGCACGGGCGCTGGTTCAGGGCAATCCGTATTCATTCCTCCATGTGGTCAAACCCGAGGTCGATCTCCCTGAGGGGACCGACCCGTATTCCCAGGCGGTCTATGACATGGCGCGGGACAACCTCGAACGATTCAAGAGCGAAGGGACTCTGGTGCAGGATGAAGATCCCCACCTCTATATCTACAGGCAGACCATGGGTCTCCGGGAACAGTATGGGATCGTCGGCTGCGTCTCCGTGGATGACTATGACAAGGATGTGATCAAGAAGCACGAGTACACTCGCCCGGTCAAGGAGAAGGACCGGATCACGCACGTGGACGTCACCAACGCCAATGCCGGCCCCATCTTCCTGACCTACCGGGCCCAGAAGCCCATCGACGGACTGGTCCGCCGCGTGGTGGAGAACAAGCATGTCTATGACTTCACGGCCCCGGACGGGATCCGTCACACGGTCTGGCTGGTAGAGGATGAGGGCATCGCCGATGCCTTGATCGCCGAATTCGGCAGCCTCGACTATCTGTACGTGGCCGACGGCCACCATCGCTCGGCATCTGCTGCCAAGGTTGCCAATCTGCGGCGTGCCGCCAATCCAGATTACACGGGTGACGAGGAATACAATTTTTTCCTGGCTGTGCTTTTTCCCGATTATCAGCTCAACATCATGGATTACAACCGGGTGCTCAAGAACCTGAACGGGCACACGGCCGAGGAGCTGTTCGCGGCCGTGCAGGACAGATTCTCGGTAGAGAAGATCGGGCCTGAACCATACAAGCCGGTTCAGAAAGGCGAGATCGGCATGTATTTTCTGGGAGAGTGGCACAAGCTGACCATCAAGGGCGAGAATGTGGACTATAACGACCCGGTGGAAAGCCTGGACATCTCCTATCTGCAGAACCAGCTGCTGACTCCGTTCTTCGGGATCGAGGACCCCCGCACATCGGATGACATCGGTTTCATCGGGGGGATCCGGGGCCTGGAGGAGCTGAAGCGGCTCGTGGACGGCGGCGGGTTCGAGGTGGCCTTCGCCATGTTCCCCGTTTCGGTCACAGAGCTCATGAACATCGCTGACTCCGGGCAGGTGATGCCACCCAAGTCCACCTGGTTCGAGCCAAAGCTGCGCAGCGGCCTCCTGGTCCACACCATAGATGACTAGACGATCCGGCACGGGCCGTCCAGTCTGTCCAGGGGGACGGTCCCCCTTTTTCCTGGGGACGGCTTTCGTTCTTTTCCTCGCTTTATCCTCAGCGCTGGTTATATCTGCCACTCCCTGCATAAAAAGCCTGAGACGTGACGCACCCAAGACGAAGACGCGCTTGATCCTGGCCACGGCCACAACCGGCGGCACCTATTATCCGGTGGGAGTCGCCATCGCCACTCTTACAACACGCGAGCTCGAGGGATCCCGGGACATCTCCATGACGGCCATCTCGTCGGCCGGCTCGGGCGAGAACCTCCAGCTTCTCAAGAACCGGGAGGCCGACCTGGCCATCATCCAGAGCCTGTTCGGAGCCATGGCACGCAAGGGGAAGGGCCGCTACCAGGATCATCCCCAGACCTATCTGCGTTCCATCACCATCCTATGGGACAACTTCGAACACTTCACGGTGCGAAGCAAATATGTCCAGAGCGGCGACATGTCGGACATGCAGAACCTGCGCAAAAAAAACTTCTCCATCGGGCGCCGAGGCTCCGGCACCGAAATGTCCGGCCGCGTGATCCTCGAAGCCCTGGGATTCGATCCGGCCCGGGACTTCAGGCTGCAGTATCTGGGTTACACTCCGTCGGCCCAGGCCCTTCAGAACGGCCGCATCGCCGGCATGAACATCCCGGCGGGTCCTCCGGCCAGCGCCATCACCCAGGCCATCGCTGCCATCGGAGCCAAGGGTGTCCGGATCCTGGAATTCACTGACGATCAGCTGGCTGCCGTCAATTCCTCCTATCCGGTGTGGCGGCGGACCGTGATCCGGGCCGGGACCTACCCCGGGCAGGCCGCCGACATCGCGACCATCTCCCAGCCCAATCTGCTGGTTGTCCACGAAGACATCCCTGACGACGTGGTCTATGCACTGGTGAAAAACCTGTTCTCACATCTCGATTATTTGAAGCAGGTGCATCAGGCCACCTCAGTCATGTCTCTGGATGGGGCGATCGACGGGCTCATGCTGCCACTGCATCCGGGAGCTGTCCGCTTCTTCACGGAGCAGGGCCTGGAGGTTCCCCCCAGCCTGCGGTAATTCTCACTAGGGCTGGTTTTGACCTGAGCCGAAAGAGCCAATTTCAATTCAGTTTCAGAGGCCGCATTCCACACAAGAGTCATTCAGTCCTGAGTGATGTCAGGAGGAGGCCGCTGTCGCTGGGGAAAAAAAGGGGGACCGAAGTCCCCCTATGAGTCATGTGTGCGATCTTCTAGAAGGAGTAAATCGCTGTGAAGTAGAATGAGAAGGCCTTGCCCGTCTCATCGTACAAGTACGGGGCCAGGTCATCGGAATGGTAATACGTTCCCACCACCCTGGTGGCCCAGTTTCTGTTGAAGGAGTACAGGATTCCCAGGTCTGTGACCGCCTGGATCATGTTGAGGTCGGAGTATTCCACCACTTCGGAGATTCCGTCGAAATCGAAGGGGCTTGCAGGCACCGCTGGGATGTTTTCGAGTTGATTCTCATCCAGTACGAGGTTGGCCATCTTTGCCAGGGAGTAGTTATAGGTGAAGGTTCCGAAAAGGCTGACTTTATCCGAGGCTGCGTAATCCAGCTTGAAGAAGGTCGTGTGTGTGTCGATGTCATAGTCGACCATGTCGGTCAGGGTTCCGGGGAAGCCACCGATGATGCCCCCCCCGCAGCCTTCCAGCACAGGCATGGCAAACAGGGACTTCATCTTTTCGGCGTAGTAATAATAGGTTGCAGTGATGTTCAGTCGGTTGGCCGGGGTCCACCACAGGGTCACTCCGGGATTGATGATGTCGTTGCTCCATTCCGAAAAATTGAGCGCATCGTTCTTCTCCCAGCGGTAGCGAGCGTCCACGGTGAGTGAGAACCGATAGTTGGGATTCCAGGTGATGATCCCCTTGGCCTCCTGCACATCGGTGGGCTGGTTGGTCAGATGGGCCTGCCTTGCCCGGTGGAACACGTAGAACTGCTCACCCACAAACGGATTGGCCACGCCATAATCCTGCACGACACCGGCCACTCCGGTGTAGAGATTGGTGAACGGCTGGTCCGTAGCCCGAATGGTCCCCTTGACCACGAACTTCCACTGCCGGCTGGGCTTCCAATCGAACCATCCCACGACCGTGTGCCGGGTCGTGGTTTGTATCTCGTAGTTGTCACGGTCGATCTTCTTGTACTCGTAGGTCAGGCGTGCCTTGGTCTTGGACGTGAAGCGGTATTTGAAGCTGGTGTCGAAGTCGATGGTTGCGCGGTTGTAAGTAGATTTCCGGGTCCAGTCCGCACTCCCAAAGGCAGGGTAGGCTTCCGCATAAGTGCTGCCTGCGTTGGGTCCGGCCACGTCCACAGGCTCCACCGTATCCACGAACACGTCGTCGTTCTGGATCTTGATGTGGTTGATACGGGCGTTGAACACACCGCGTCTGCCGACCAGCATGGAGAATCCGGCCGCGATCGAACTGGTGTCCATCTTGTAGTTGGTCATGAGGTTCTCGATCCGACTGTTCGAGTAGTGGCCGGAAAGAACAGAAGAATCAGTGATGGGCACACTGAGCTTGACCAGGTGTGTGTTCTTGTTGGAATCGGGGATTACGTTGAATGGGAGGGCGCCGTCGGCTGAGTCGTACTGGATCCGGCTGTCGAATACGGGGGAGGATAATTCGGGATGGAGTTTTTTCAGATATGTGTTGGTGGGGGCCGCCTCGTTCTCGCGGTACTCCCTCAGCGTGTAGGAGTAGTCGAAACTGGCCTTGGCGACCCGGACATTGGTGCCCAGCTTGTAGTCGGTGTTGTCGTTGTTGATAGACCGGGTCTTGCCCACCACGTGACAGCTGGAGCACTTGCTCAGGGTTCGGGCCTGGTACTGTCCGGAGCGGTGCTGGTTCCGGACACCGGCATAGAAATCCACAAATGAGATCTGAGGGATCCGCAGCTTGGCCATGGCATTGGCCTCGCTGTAATTGATGTTGTATTCATCGGTGGGATTGAAGTCTTCGTGGGAAACGCCGGAACGGGCCAAACTGGCTGTGTCCATGTTGAACATGGTGTCGTGACCCAGGCGGTGCATGAGCGAGGTGTAGTCCACCTTGAATTCAAGAATGCGCCCGAAGTCGATGTCGAACCTGTGGCCCTGGTCCCACATGTCTCCTCTGTAGTTGGCATCCAGGTTATAAAAGGTCGAACCGCTCATCCCTTGGACCTGAACAGAGGTCACAGGACGGATGCCGTCGTTCATGGGTAGGTATTGACCAACCTTGCTGAGGTAGCCATCGGATGAGGTCACCAGGCCGCCCAGCTCAAAGGTGAGCTTGGGCTTCTCCTCATCCTTTTCGGCGGCGATCAGGAGCGGCGAGAGGACCAGTAGCAGGCTGAAAATGATTCCGATTGTTTTTCTCATCTGTTCTCCTACCTGATGATCCCTTTACCTAGTCCCGGGACCGTCTGGGAGGGGTTGTCTGTGCCGTGGATCATGAAATGGCACTGGGAGCATTTTGTAAGATAAGCCATGCGCCATCCGGCTTTTCCGAAGGGATTCTCCGAGGGCCAGCCGGTTGCCGGGATATCCTTGGGCTCTGTCAGACCCTCACGTCCGGCGTGGAAGTGGGACTCGTGGCACTGCAGGCATAGGAAGGGCTCGGCCTGCTTCAGCAGGCTGGGCGCCACCGTTCCATGGGCATCGTGGCAGAGGGTACAGTCCTCGGCTACCGGGGCGTGCTCGAAGATGAAAGGCCCCTGTTTATCGCCATGGCAGTTGATGCACATGTCGTTCAGGCGCTCGTGCGTCTTGAGGTTCTGCATCATGGACCCATGGTGGGCATGGCAGCTGCTGCACTGCATCTTGCCTTCCCTGAGGGGATGGCGGGATGGGAAATTGACCTTGGCCATGATGTCGCGGTGGCAGTCCATACAGAGCTCGGGGTCAGGTTTCACCAGGCCCGACTCGCTGTGTGTGGAGTGGCAGTCGGAACATCCGACCTCGTTCGTGGCATGGTCACCCAGGTTGAAATCCATGGCCTGCAAAGATTTGTGGCAGGTCAGGCAGGCCTGGGAGGACTCCTCAGGGGTGGCATTGGCAAAACTGAAGATCTTGCTGGGGTCGCCTTCTTCCATGTGTGCGCCTCCGGGACCATGACAGGCTTCGCAGCCGCTTCGAACTCCACCAACCAACTCGAAGTTCATGATTCGATGATGGATGTTCGACGTAGGCAGCATCTGGTCTTCATGGCATTCCAGACAGGTCTGGTCAGCGGTCTGCTGAGCATGAACAGCTGGGACCGAAGATAGGCAGAAGCCTACGGCGAGAGCGCACACCATCACGAGATGGGTGTGTAAAAATCGGCTCATGTTACCTCCCAAATACTCAATTATAAGAACTAACCTTAATATATTAAAACATCAAATCATAGAGCAGTGGCGGGGAATATTCAAGTAATTATTGTTGAGGGTTTTATGGAAGATACTTTGAAGAATCCGGCCCGGCTGTGATCAGCAGAATAACACGCTGAGGGATGGAGCCTGCGCTCATTCGAACTGGCGGGTCTTCAGGTAGTCAAGCACCTTGCTGGTGGAAAGCATTCGGCTGCCGGGACCTACGCGGACGTAGAATTCCTCCTCGGACTCATACTTCAGGAACACGGGCTGCTCGGAGGGCTCGCAGTCCACGACCAGGATCTTATTCTCGCCCACCGGCTTGAGCGCGAATTCCAGTTGCCGGGAAAACTCCAGCCCGATGTGCTGCTTGATGAGGTTGTTGAAATGCAGCAGATATCGGTCTTCGTTCCCGAAGTTCTGGATGTCGATCCCCAGGATCCCTCCTTCATCGTCGACACCGATAAGCAGCGTCCCCCCCTCTGAATTCAGGAATGACACGATGGACTTGAGGCTGGCGTATTCGATTTTTTTGTCGGGTTTGCTCGACTTGAGGTTCCAACGGAGGGTGGACTTGAATTCGAGCTCGGCACTCTCGCCCCTCTCTATCAGCGCTCGGATCTCCTCTTCTCCGGCTTCGGAATATTTTTCCCTGGCCGCGGTGCCGGTCACTTCGCGGCCGTAACGCCGAAAAAGGAGTAGGACGAACAGGAGCACGATCGCCAATATGGCCATGGCACTGTAAAGCAGGACGAATCCCAGGCGGCTGGTCTCGGACTGCAGCTGCCGGTCCGGGAGGAGGACTGCCAGCTGCGCCTCGTCGGGCAGCCTCAGGGAGGCCACCTCGATCCACCACCCACGTCCCCGGCTGCGGAAAAAAAAGGGCAGTCCGAATGGGGATCCGCTGGCCTGCCAGGTGGAAAGTCCCGAGGCCACCTCCGGCTCCTTAAGCAGACTCATCGAGGCCAGCTCCGATGGTTCAGAGGCCTCTGTCTCAGCGGTCCTGTAACGCTTGAAGTCTCTCACAAAATCCTCTTCGATAAGCAGGAGCCTTCCTTCCGAGCCTAGGGGAAGCCCATCCAGCAGGGCGTCAACCTGCGTGAGCGTGATCTTCACTGCGGCGACACAGATCCGGTCCTCGTCCTCCGGGGGGCGGAAGCTGATGGAGGCCGCGACTCCCGAGTCCTCTCCGGATGGGAAGCTGTAGACCTGGGTCCAGAAGACCTCGGCAGCCTGGATGACATCTATCGCTCCCTGGAACCAGGGGCGTGTCCTGGGATCCTCGGCTTCAGGATTTGGAGATGGGATCCATGTGTCCCCTTCCTTATCCAGACTATAGCTGTTCCCTCGATCATCGGCCAGCCTGAAGCCGCTGGCCTGAGGGAGGTGGATTTCAAGCAGAGGGAGGAGTTGTCGGTCCAGAAGGGACGGATCGGCGGGATCGAGCATGCCCTGCTCCCCCCAGCGCCTCAGGACCAGCAGGTTGTTGACCACGGGTTCCATGAAGGAGACGAACCGGTTCAGCGACTGTTCCGTCTTGTAGTGCATGAGGTCGGAGAGGGCCTGGCGGCGCAACCGCGGCATGATGAAGAGACTGAATCCGACCACTATCATGGCCAGGACTAGAGCCACGACAAATACGGACCTGAGATGCCGGGGGCGTTTTCGAGTCTGCATTTTTTGTCGGATCGTTCAGCAGGGGCATGATAACACAAACGCCCCAACAGCGAACAGAGATTCTGAGCCCGCTTTTGCTACCCTCCTTCTCTTTGCCAATGGAACAGGAGTGTGGTATATAGTCTGATAACCAACGGGATCGAGGGATAATTCATGCGAAGTGACATCGTATCAATTCTAAAAAGAACAGATATTCTCCTCCTGGTCTTCCTCTGTTTCTTCATGGCGCAGAACGCCTCTGCCCTGCCTTCCCAGCCTGAGGAGGAGGTCGGTCCGCGGCTGGCAGCTATCAGCCGGCCGGATCCGGAGGGCGTCCCTACCAGAGTGGAGGTGGGCGGCTACCTGATGGATCTATCGAGTATCAGTGATATCGATCAGACCTTCTCTGTGGACCTATAACTCTGGTATGCCTGGAATGATCCCCGCTTGGCCCTGAAGAGTGCCGACGCCTCTGCCGAACTCCGGAACTTCTCCTTTCAGGAGATCTGGCATCCTTTTATTGACATCTTCAACCAGCGCAGCCTCAGCGGGCGTTATGATGATGTCTTCAGGGTGGATGCCGAAGGGAATGTCCAATTCGCCCAGCGCTATCAGGGGGAGCTGTCCACGCCCCTGCAGCATAAGGATTTCCCCTTTGATTCCCAGAATCTCGAGATACTGATCGGATCCCTCCGGTACGGCCCCGAGGATGTAGAGCTGGTCGTGGACGAGGCCCGGACCGGGCGCCGGGATTGGCTCTCCATCACCGGCTGGGCGGTGGGTCGGGGCAGAGCAGAGATAACGACCGAGTTTGTGGAGGTCCAGGACCGCCACCTGGCCCGCATGGACTTCAAGATCCCCGTCCAGCGGCACGCGCGTTTCTTCTTCATAAAGGTGATCATCCCACTCTGCCTGATCGTGCTGATGGCGTGGCTGGTGCTCTGGATCGATCCCTCGGCCATGGGACCACAGATCGGGATCCCCACCTCCGCGGTCTTCTCCCTGATCATCTTCCTCCAACGCTCCGCAGCACTCCTTCCGCGTATCGATTACCTCACGCGCCTGGACCGATTCATTCTCGGTGTGCTGGTCCTGGTGTTCATTACGCTTGGTGAGGCGGTCACGGTCACCATGCTGGCCCTGAAGGAGAAGAAGGAACTCGCAGCGAGGATCGATCGCCATGCCCGCTACGCCTACTTGCTGGCGTTCCTGTTTATCCTGCTCCAGGCCTTTGTGTTTTGACCGGTTCCTCCAGTCTCTTTTTAAACCTAATCCCTACCGTACGTATCTATACAGTGTGGACCTGTATTTTTTCCTCTCCCTGGGGTATACCTATAGCGAATCATGCACGACACAGACAGCGGTCACTCGGGGCGATGGATCGTCTGGTTCGCCGCAGGGACCGCGCTCTTTCACATCTGGGCCAACACGCTGGGCAACATCAGCGAGCTCTGGCGCAACAGCATCCACCTTGCGCTGCTGGGAGGCCTCGGTTTCCTTCTCTATCCGGGCCTGAAGAAGAAAACTGCGGTAAAAAGCCCATCATTATTGAGCTGGGTTCTGTCGGGGCTGATCCTGAGCGCGGGATTTTACCTGGTGTTCTTCGAGCAGGCACTGCATGACCGCAACGAGGTGCCGGTCCTCCTGGACCTGATCTTTGCCGGACTCGCTGTACTGCTGATCCTGGAGCTGGTGCGGCGGACCTCTGGCTACATCATCCCTGTCCTGGCCGTGGTATTGCTTTCGTATGTCCTCTGGTGGGGGAGACTGTTGGATGGCGTGTTCAGCTTCCGGGGCATGACCCTCACTCGTGTGCTCTACCGGCTCTACTTCACGGATGAGGGGCTCTTCGGCATGATCGCCTCCATCTCGTCCACATATGTGTTCATGTTTGTGCTGTTTGCCGCGTTTCTGCTGCGCTCGGGAGGGGGAGACTTCATCATCAAGCTGGCGCGGAGTCTCACACGCGGGCTGGCCGGAGGCCCAGGTCTGGTGGCCGTCCTGGCCTCAGGCCTCATGGGCACGATCTCAGGAAGCGCCGTGGCCAACACCGTTTCCACCGGAGCCATCACGATCCCGCTTATGAAAAGGGCCGGTTATTCATCCCGGTTCGCCGCGGCAGTGGAGAGTGCGGCCTCTACCGGCGGCCAGCTCATGCCGCCTATCATGGGGGCGGGGGCTTTTATCATGGCCCAATGGACCCAGATTCCCTACGCGGCCATCATTGGCGCGGCCCTGCTGCCGGCCATCCTGTATTTTTCCTCTGTCGGATTCTATGTCATCCTTGAAGGACGCAGGATCAAAACCAAAAACGGCCCCGAGAATCCGGATGAGCATGGCGGCCCGTTGCTCAAGGACGGGCTGCAGTTCTTTATCCCTATTGTGATCCTGATCGGGGTACTGGTCGCCGGATTCACACCCACCTATGCGGCCGGGATCGCCATCCTGGCCGTGGTATTGACCTCTTGGATCAGCCGAGAACGCCGGATGTCCCTGCGTGACATTGTCGATGCCCTGGCTCTGGGAACCCGCAACATGGTGGCTACCGGGGTCCTGCTGGTGGCGGCCGGCATCATCGTGGGTGTCATCAACCTGACGGGTATCTCCATCACCTTTTCACAGCTCATCATCGAGTGGTCCGGGATGCACCTCCTCCCGGCACTGCTGCTCGTGGCCGGTGCCTCCCTGCTCCTGGGGATGGGGCTGCCCGTAACCGCAGCCTATATTATGATCGCCATTCTGACTGTCCCCGCCCTGACCGAGATGGGTGTTCCACTGCTCGCCGCCCACATGATCATCTTCTGGCTCTCACAGGATTCGAACGTCACACCCCCGGTATGTCTGGCATCCTTTGCCGCGGCCTCTATCGCGGAGTCGAAACCCATGGCCACGGGATTCACTTCCTGGAAGCTGGCCAAGGGCCTCTACATCATGCCCCTGCTCTTCGCCTACACCGGCCTGATCAGCGGCGGGTGGGGCGAACGGCTCCTGGTATTTGCATTTGCCCTGGCCGGGCTGCTGTCACTCGCCGTAGTTTTTACGGGCTATCTGTTTCGCCCCGTGAATCTGGCGCAGCGCCTCGGATTCCTGGCCTCTGCCGCGGCCCTGTTCTGGCCCCGGAACCTGTATGTCAACCTGCTGGGGCTCGCGGTCTTGATCGCTATGTCGATCCTCAACCGGAAGGAGTTACCGGAGTAATAAGCCGATTGAAAATTGGCCTTCTGAACATGATGTCCCTTTGGGGGATGTCCCCCGGTGCTACAGCTTGAAGCAGTAGGAAAATTTGATCAGGAACACATTGTGGGGAGGGAGGTCGAACAGCCGCTGGACGTCCTCTTGATAGGTAAAATCACCCGTGCTGTCATACCCGGCCCGGCCCTGTGACCACACCAGGAAGAGGGCAGAGCCAGGGAAGTATTCCCAACGCACTACCAGGTTGGAGCGGAATTCCAAAACCTTGAAGTTCGGATTGCCAAACGTGTAATCGGTCTGGCCGTTTCCGGTCTCGTCCACGGCGTAGCGGTTGGATTCGGGTACAAAAGTCAGCTCTGCATCGGTGTACGTATGGAACCTGTCGCCGTAGGCGTCAGCTCGCGGCTGTGTGATACGCTTGAGCTGCGTGTAGTCCCCGGCCGACACGAAAGGCTGTCCGTAGAACTGCACAGAGAGGTCGGGCGTCAGGCTGAAGTTGAGGCGCAGGGTGACGGCCAGGGTCTTCTGATGGATCCGGCCCATGACATAACGTTTGTCTGATTCGAGGGGGACTGTCTGGACATACTGGAGGTTTTGTGTGCCCAGGGAATAGCTGGGGCTCAGCGCCAGGTTCAGGGCATTGCTGGGCTGGTAGCTCACAGAGATCGTGTAGTTCTGCTGCCTGGAATTGCCGTGGTCTCCCCAGTACTGGCTGCCTATCAAGAACAGGCGGGCCTTTTGGCGCTGGTCCGTACCCACGGAATACCAGAGGTTCCAGCCCCCGGGGTTGCGCAGCATCGGACCTCCGCGCAGGTCGCTGGGAGAGAGGGATTCGAGCTGGAGGTTGACTCCGGTCCCCAGGCTCCAGTAGTTCTTGAGCTGGGTGTTGAGGTTGAGGTTGCCCCCGTCCACGGTGTTGGTGCCCCCGAAATTCCAGCCCCTCCACTGGTTGGCCTGGATGTTGACCTCGCGGAAGATGAAGAACGGCTCCCAGATCCGGTACGATCCCCAGAGCCACTGCAGGATGTTGTCCGCCTGGCGCTGATACCCCATGTCGTTGAGTTCCAGGCCGGGGGACCGCCAGGTCACTCCAGCCATGTAGCTGAGGTGACCCTGCCCAAACTTGGCGGCGTAAGCCGTGCCGCCATATCCGCCCAGAGAACGCCGCTTGGGATCCAGCGTCACGTGCGTGACATCGGGGCGTTGATAGTAGCGCAGGGATGATCTCTGCGTGCGCAGGAGCGCCTCCTCAGAGCCCTGGACATGGCTGAATACCGCCCTGGCCACCAGGTGGTAGGTCCGGTCCTTCCAGGTGTGCTCGAAATCGACGCCGCCCGAATAGGCCGCCTGATGCAGGAAGCTCAGGGAGGGCTCGTTTATGTCGCGGTGAGTGGCTGTCGCCATGGCCCCCACTGAGGTCTTCCCCTGGTTGTAGTCTTTCTGCAGCCGCAGGCCGAAATAGTTGGTCAGGGGCTCGACCTGTTCCTTGCTGATGGGTCCCCCGGAGCCGACGCGCGCGAATTCCCGGGCTGTCAGGCTGTCGATGAGGCCGATGGAGATTCCGCTCCGGGTCTTCCCGGTCAGCTTGAAGGCCCCGATGATGGACGTGTTATCCGGCATGCTTACGAATTCGCCCGGCCCGGGATAGATACTGCGGCGGGGCCTGCTGCCGACGCGGCGCGTGTAGAACAGGTTGTCCCCCGAAAGGTCGCCGTCACCGATCATGATGGGGAAGCTCAGGATGTTGCGGCCCTCGATGAAGAAGGGCCTTTTTTCCTCAAAATAGGTCTCGTAAGCCGTCAGGTTGACCACCGAGGGATCCGCCTCCACCTGGCCGAAATCGGGATTTATCGTGAAGTTCATGGTGATATCATTGGTCACCCCGAGCCTGCCGTCCAAGCCGGCGAGGAGATCGCTGTCCTGACCGCTGGTGAAGGGATCCCCTTCGGCCGCCTGGAAGGACTGGTACCTGCCCACCGTGTAGGGCACGAACTCCACCTGGCGGGAGGGCTCGATGCCGTCCAGGCCCTGGAGTTCCCCGAATCCATGGACCCAGCCCGAGGTATCCCGCGGTATGAACTGCCACAGCGATTGTTCATCCTTGCGGAAGAGGTTTCGCTGGACCTGGAGACCCCAGGTCAGGGATTCTGACGGGGCGAAGCGGAGCTGGGAGAGGGGGATGCGCATCTCGGCGTTCCACCCGCTCTCATCCCGCGAGGTCTTGACCTGCCAGATGGGATCCCAGTTCATGTCCATGCTGTCCCCGTTGTTGGAGAGGACCAGATCCCGCTTGACGCCAGCAGCATTCACAACGAAACCGAAAGACGTACGCTTGTCAAAGTAGCTGTCGATGTCGATCCCCACGCTGTCCCCCTCGATGATATCGCGTCGGGACAGCCGCCGTTCGATCCTGTCCGGCTCGGTGTCATGGGCCCGGATGGCCACATAGAGGTTCTTGTCGTCGTACAGGATCTTGAACTGTGTCTGTTGGCTGGGGGGCTTGCCCTCATAGGGCTCGCGCTGGATGAAATCTCCCTGCCAGTTGATGTTCTGCCAGGCCGGATCGTCCAGCACGCCGTCGATGATAGGGGGCTGGGGTTTGACCCTTTGGGTTCTATATATACGCTTGGGCGTTTCGGGCCTTGTGGCCGCCCAGACCGGGACGACCAGGAAGATTATTAAAATGAATGTGGCTGTTCTCTTCATAGCAAAGGATCGATGCAGTTCTACGATCGTACATAGTTAAGACGTTATTCCAGAGATAAAGTTTACCGGATGTTCCAGTTGCTGTCCAGGGAGGGGCCGGAGTGATGAGAGCGGCCTTACCCGGTAGGGTGTCCCCTTGGGGGGCGTCCCCTAGCGGTCGTATCGGGGATAATCCAGGTACTTGAGGGCGAGGACCTCTCCGCCGCCGAGGGCCAGCCGGACCAACTCGTGCCCGATGCTCAGCCCGTTGAAGCTGTTGGTCAGATAGACCAGGCCGAGCCCCTGCTCCCTGAAGGCAACGATGTAGTTGCGGAAGATGCCGTAGTCTCCCCACTGCCAGAAGGCCCGCCCGGCCGCGTTGTCCTCCAGGCCGAAGCCCAGGCTCCAGAACAGGCCCTCAGCAACATCGATCTGCGGCGACAGCATCTCATCGACGGTTGTCCCCTCCAGCCCGGTGTCGTTCAGGAGCGCTGCCACGAAGAGTGCGTAGTCGTGGGCCGTGGTGTAGAGGCTGGCTGCGGAGTGGGCTTCACGGCGCTTTCGGTGCCGGCCGCTGGTCTCCGAGAGCCTGTCATGCCCGACCGCAGCCTGTTCCGCATACCGATCCTGCCAGACCATGCAGCTGTCATCCATGCCCAGGGGCTCGATGATCTCCTCCTGCATTATTTCGTGCAGGGGTTTTTCTCTGAGAAACTCAACGATCCGCTGCAGATACATGTAGCCGTCCGCTGAGTAGCGGTAGCGGGAGCCTGGCTCGAACAGTATGGGCAAAGGCCTGCGGGGCTCGCCGTGGGGAAGGCCGGAGGAGTGGCTCAGGACCTGCCGGGCGGTGATGCGCCGGAACCAGTCGCTCCGAAATCCCTCCAGGCCCATGCCGTGCCCGATGTACTGCTTCTCGACTATCTCTTGGGGTGCGTATTCCACGAGCGGCGTGTCCAGGTCCAGATCGCCGGCCTCTACCATCTTCATGACCAGATAGGCAAAAAACGGCTTGGTGAGCGATGCGGCCTCGAACACCGTGCGCTCGTCCACGGGGCCGCCGGTCTGCGTGTTCTTGATGCCGAAGCCCTTGTGCCAGATGACCCGGCCCCCTCGGACCAGGGCGGCCTGGAGCCCCGGGATGCCCGCTGCACGCATGAGCTCGGGGATGCGGGCCTCCAGCTCCGCCGTCAAATCCTCGACCGGAGTCTTCAGCCTTAGAGAATTGGTCTCCTGGTCGAGGTCACCCGGCCCGCACCCCGCTGCCAGGATCGGCAGCACGGCTAGGCCGAACCAGAGGAGCCGCGTGTAGGTTCGCAATATCGGCATGGGAGGTCTCCCTGTCCTGAGTATCTGGATCTATATATATACGGAGGGCCACTGGCAGGGTTGCTGCGCCGATTGTGAAAGATTTAGTGTCGGCGGAGCGTCAAGATGCAATTAATTTCGTTTTCTGGAACAAATCGCTTGACAAAAACGTCAATATGTTCCAGATTATGGAAGTAATTACATGAGAGGAACAACATGAAACTCTTGTCCCGGTCCGAGGAAATGGTGCTGCTCGCGGTCTGGAAGCTCCAGAACGAGGCCTACTGCGTGCCCATCCGGAAAGAGCTCATGTCGACCACAGGAAAGAATTGGTCGTTCGGCTCCATCTATGATCCCCTGGAGAGGCTGGAGAGGAAGAAGCTGCTGGAATCCAGCCTGACCGAACCCACCAGAGAGAGGGGAGGGCGCAGCAAGCGCGTCTACCAGCTCACCAGGGACGGCAGGAAGGCCCTGCTGGAACTGAAGAAAATCCAGGAGAGCCTCTGGCAGGGGGCCCTGGACCTCAAGCCCTGAGACCCGAGGAACCATGACTTCGAATCCAAGACTGCGGAAGCCCCTGAAGTTTGCGGAGTGGATCCTCAAATCCATCCATTCCGATCATGGGGAATACACCCACCTGGGTGATTTCAGCGAAGTCTTCTCGTATATCCAGACAGAACGGGGACCGGTTGCGGCTTTTTACTGGTACTGGTTCCAGGTCGTCCGCTCCCTCCCGGGTTTTGCCACCAACCGCATCTACTGGAGTGTCACCATGTTTAGAAACTACCTGATCATATCGTTCCGCAACACGCTCAAGAACAAGTGGTTTTCCCTCCTGAATATCGCCGGGCTGGCAGTGGGGATGGCCTGCTTCGTCCTGATCCTGATGTTTGTCCAGTTCGAGATGAGCTTCGATCGCTTCCACGAGAGATCGGACCGCATATTCCGCGTGATCAGCCGCAATACAGCCAGGGAGCCCGGTGTCACGGAATATTCCGAACACACACCCGAGCTCCTTGCCGAGCTTCTGGCCGATGAGTTCCCCGAGATCGAGGCGGCGACCCGAATCCGGGAACCCTTCACCGACAAGGCCATCCTCCAGTTTCAGGATAAGATCTTCTATCAGTACGGGATCTTCGCCGATCGCGAGTTCCTGAAGATCTTCTCGTTCCCCCTTCTCAAGGGAGACCGGAAGCAGGCACTCGAAGTTCCCAGGTCCATCGTCCTCACCAAACATGTAGCTGAGAAGATGTTCGGTAGTGACGATCCCCTCGGCAGGGTCGTTTCCTACAAGGAAAAGAGGCGCCAGTATGAAATGACGGTGACGGGAGTGATAGCGGACGTGCCCGATAATTCGCACCTCCGATTCGACTACATCATCTCCCACGCCACCATCGTAGCCGAGAAAAAAGACAGCTACATGATCGCCAATTGGAAGGTCTGGAATTTTGCTACCTACGTCCAGCTCACCACAGATGACGCCAGAGCGCGGGTGGAGGAAAAATTCCCGGCCTTTCTGACCAGGCAGGGGCAGGAAGAGGGAAGTAATGCCTTCTTCCTGCAGTCCATCGAAGACATCCATCTCAGGTCCCAGATCCAGGGAGAACGCGCCACCAACAATCAGATCCGGACTGTCTATCTATTCCTGTCGATCGCCCTCATCATCTTATTGATAGCGTGCATCAACTACATGAACCTGGTCACGGCCCGGTCCATGACCCGAGCCAAGGAGATTGGCATCCGCAAGGTGGCGGGGGCCAATCGCCGGCAGCTGATCAAACAGTTCATAGGAGAGACCCTGCTGGTCACGGTCTTCGCCCTGGGGCTCTCTCTGCTGCTGGTCAGATTCGTGCTTCCCTATTTCAACCTCCTGGTCGGGACCGAACTGAGGATGGGGTCCCTGACCCAGACCAGCCTCCTTATCCTGATCGCCGGCACAGTGCTGTTCGTCGGGATCGCCTCCGGGACCTATCCCGCCCTGGTCCTTTCGTCCCTGAAGCCCGTGATTGTCCTGAAAGACTTCAGCGCCTCCGGTAAAAAAGGGGCGGGATTGAGGAATGTCCTGGTGGTATTCCAGTTCGGCGCCTCCATCGTCCTGATCGCCTGTACCCTGGTCGTCTTCAACCAGCTGAATTACGTAAGGAATCAGAAGCTGGGATTCGACCGGGAACATGTCGTGGTCATCCCCATCCGGGAACAGGAGACTCGCGACAAGGCCCAGGCCATCCGGACCGAGCTGCTGCAGCATCCCGAGGTCCTTGGAGTCTCCATATCCCCCGGGCTCCCGACCAATATCCGCAGCCGATTGGGAAGCGCGAAATTCACCAGAGACACAGGAGAAGAAATAAAAACCAGTGTACGTTTCGACCTCGTGGACTACGACTTTCTGGATGTCTTCAAGATCGCCCTGGTCGCGGGCCGCAATTTTTCACCGGAATTTGGGGAGGACGACAAGGCGATCCTGATCAACGAGACCCTCTGGAAGAAGCTGGGATGGGAAGATCCCGTAGGGAAGGAGGTGGATGTCATGGGCTACACCCGGGTGATCGGGGTCGTCAAGGATTTCCATTTTGCCTCTTTCCACAATGAGATTGAGCCAATGGTGTTGGCGTTCGAGAGCGGCGGCCATATCGCGGCCCGGATTCAGCCGGGTGATGTCATGGGCCGCGTGGCGCTCATCCGCGGAATTTTCGAAGGCCACTCGAAGGGCCAGCCGTTCGACTTTTTCTTCCTGAATGATTCCTTCAACGAGTTGTACCAGAAAGAACAGAGGACCGGGGAGATATTCAGCTACTTCTCCCTGTTGGCCATCTTCATCGCCTGCCTGGGCCTTCTGGGTCTGGCATCTTTCACTGTCGAACGCAGGACCAAGGAGATCGGGATTCGGAAGATATTGGGCGCCCCGGTTTCCAAACTGGTCGGGCTGCTGACCAAGGATTTCGTGCGGATGGTGATTTTGGCCAATGTGATCGCCTGGCCCATTGCTTATTTCGCCATGCGGCAGTGGCTGGACAACTTCGCATACCGGATCGATCTCACAATCGGGACCTTCCTGCTGGCTGCCGGTGCGGCCCTGCTCATAGCATTCCTCACCATCAGCACCCAGACCTTGAAGGCGGCCCTCTCCGACCCCGTGGATACTCTGCGCTACGAATAGACCTTTTCAATCCGAATGACCTGAAGTCTGGGCAGATCCAGATAGGGGATCCAGCCCTGCGATGAAGTGAATACGGAGGAAAAGGACTCAGAGGCCCTCGATGGAACTTTGTCGTCGAGGGCCCCTGAGGTTTAGGATGCTATTTGAGCGTAACGGTCTTGGAGTCCTTGCCGCCCTTGACGCAGTCGAGCTTGACGGTCACGGTGCCGCTGCCCTCCACCAGGAAGTGATACTCGACCTCGCCCCTTCCGGGTATTCCGTTGTGGAGCCTGAGGTTCTTGAGATCCTTCTGGTCGATGAAGGTCACGTCGCCACCACCGCCTCCCCGCCCGCGCCGGAAGAAGCGCATGAACTGAGCGGGGATCCCTGCCGGGACGCCCGCGCTCTGGCTGGATCCTGCGGCCAGGACCTTGACTCCCCCGTCGAGTGACAGGATGTCCGGGCGCTGGACCTTGTTGGTGGCAGCCGCGGCGTTCAGCGTGGGCATGAGCCGCTCGTTGTAGAGGGTCACCACCACGCGGTGCAGCTTGCCGTCGATCTTTTCGCTTTCCACCTTCTTGATGATCGGGAGTGGCATCTCAGAGGCGTGCAGCAGGCAGAAGGCCATGTTGCGGTGGCACATCTCCTCGATGAGCCACGAGGGGGGTACACGGCGGGTTAGCTTGGTAGCGTCGCGATCGATCAGGACCTTGCCCAGCTCGGGGTGGTCGATCTCGTGCATGCGGATTGAAGTGGCGTCCATGTCAACGTACTTGGTGAAGAACTCGTCCTCTTCCGGCGTGACCTCGCCGTCGCCGTCCAGGTCGGAGCGTGTCGTCCAGAGCTCGTTGGAAAAGGTGAAGATGCCGTTCATGTCGTGCGTAAAGTCGAGGAATCCTCCCCAGACCGGATAGAGCTCGTCCCAGAGGATGATGTAGTCATAATTCGGGAGGATCTTCTCCCCTTTGTTGCCGATCTCATCGTAGACCCTCAGGTCGGAGGCCGGGTATTCGCCGCGGAGCTCAGCCCCGGGGCCGCGCAGCATCATGCCGCCGGTGTTGTGAAATGCCTGAACGCCCGCGATGTTGGGGTGGGCGTAGATGAAGTCTCGCGTGGCCTGGGATTCTGGCCAGTAGAAGGGGTAGTCCGCGGCGCCGCGCTGGATGTAGCGGGGCTGCCACCAGGCGCCCCAGTCCCGGTTGGCGTCGTAGCCGCCGCCCTGGTCTTCGTTGTAGCGGCCGTCCCCGTCGTTGTCGATCCCTTCCTGGCCGATGTACTTGTGGTCACCGACCTCGTCGGGCTTGCCCTCGATGTTCTTCTGGATGGGCACGAGCCGGTCTCCCGAATCGGCCATCCGGTGGGTTCCCTTGCCGGGCTCCACCTTGATGAACATGGAGCCGATCTCGCCGTCGCCGTCCAGGTCTTCCACCAGGTCCTCATCGTAGAGGCCGTCATTGTCATCGTCGAGCGGGACCTGTCCGGTGCGGGACGAGGCGCCCATGTGCAGCCACATGTCTCGGCCGTCGGGGTTGACCGACGGAAAGATGTAGAACACACGCTCGTCCACCAGCTTCTTGATGCCGTCGTTGAAGTTGTAGTTCTCCATCAGATACCAGATGGTGTAGAGCCCGATCTCTCCGCCCTGGACCTCGTTGCCGTGGATGTTGGCGTCCATGTACATAGCGCACTTGCTCATCTCGTCCCCGGTGTCGGGGTTGTTGATAGTCATGTACCACAGCTCCCGGCCCAGGTGGGATTTGCCAGCGGTGTTGAGTTTCAGGTACTTGGGGTACGCCTTTTCCAGGGCGCGCAGGGCCTGTTCCATCTCTTCCCAGTCATAGTAGTGGTTGAAGCTCAGGTTTACCTTGCGTGCATTCCACTTGCGCGGGAAGAAGTCCTGGGCCGCGATAAGAGACGCGCTGAGGACCAGCAGCAGAGCCAGCCCCGTTCCTATGATCGCCTTTTTGTGTCGTTGTATTCTCATGGTATTTTCTCCCATCTTCGCCTACTTGAGGACGATCTGCGTCTTCATCCTGCCGCCCCCTTGTCGGGCCCACAGGCTCACGTCGATCTTTTTCCCTGGCGGTGAGATGATCACCCACTTGAGCTCCCGCTCGGCTCCAGGTGCCAGGTTTTGAATATCGATGCGCTTCTGGCCGCCGAAGAGCTTCATGGCATCGTCGTCCTCGAACTTCATCTGCAGCACGATGGGGGTCACGTTGCTGCTCCTCTGTCCCATGGCTGTGGAATATGAGTAGACTCCGTCGTTGTGCAGCTTGAGCTTGATCTCGAAGAGCTGAGAGGAGAGTTTTTTCACTTGAGGGGCATCCATGGTGATCTCTGCGAACTGGGCTGCCAGGAAGAGCGCGAACCGGGCATGCTTCTCGCTCAGTTCGGGGATCTGGTCAGCCGGGGGATTGACTCGGAGATAGGGCTGGAACCCGCCGATCTCCACCTCACCCAGCTGGGCATGGCTGTAATTGGTCCAGGCCACGAATCCCTTGCCGTCGTTGCTCTTGTCGATCCAGTCGAGCCACTTGTCGTCGTTGCCGCCTCCAGTGGCTTGGGCCGACTGCCCCCCTCCGCCCCCACGCGCCATCATCTGCCGCATCATGGCCGAGCGGTCTGCGGTGGCTGCTGCCGGGGCTTGTCCTGTCGGCTTGGCCCCGGGTGCCCGCATCTGGGCCCGTCCCGCTGGGGCCTGCCGGATGGACCAGAGGTTGGCCGAGAAGGCGGGGACGCCGAACTGGAAATAGGCGTATTCCAGGATCGAGCCCACGGGCTTATCCGACAGCGCGCTCTTGATCCCGGTGATCTCTTTGTATTGGTCGCTCGCATTCTTGAACAGGGCGTTGTCTCGCGACTCGGTCTGCTTGGGCTGAGGATCCCGTGGGGGAGTCCGGGGCGCTTCCTGCTGGCCCCGGCGCCCGCCCATCATGAACATCATGCGCATCTGTCCTCCTCCCGCAGCTGTGGTCCCGGATGGGGGCTGTGGAAAGGTGGGGGTTCCGCCCTGTATCCCGGTACCGGCCGCCAGGTTGTCGTACTTGGAGAAGAGCAGCACTCCGCAGATGTTCCTGTGAGGCTGGGTCTTGAGTTTCGGGTCGTATCGCGTCATGAAATCGATCAGGGCCCTGGTCTCGAGTTCCGAGGCGGGATAGACCTTGGTGCCACGGAAGCGGTAGCCGAAGTTATGGGGGAAGTTGCGGTTGATGTCGAATCCGCCGGGCCCGTCTTCGTTGTACAGTTCGTCACCGTCGTTGTCCGTTCCCTCGGTATAGACCTTGTAGAGCTTGTCAGGCGGGGTGTCCGCGGTCTTTTTCTTCATGAGGCGCGGGTCCTCGTCATCCACGAACCAGTCACCGGACCTGTCCTTCTTCCGCATGATGGTGATGAGGCCGTCGCCGTTCAGGTCTTCGGGGCCGTCCTCGTCTACCTTCCAGTCATAGTCGTCATCCCGGGGATTGAGGTTCCCGGAATATTCGTGCAGGGTCTTGGCGAAGAACAGCTCTGCCCCGTCAGGATTCAGTCGGGGGACGATGTAGATGGTCCGGCTGTCCAGCGTCTGGGTGACCTCTTCGTCCTGGCCGTAGTTTTGGACGAGGAAGCTTGCGATGCCCAGAGCCACCTCGCTGCCGATGACATGGTCGCCCTCCGCGTTGCCCACGATGAGCAGGGCCTGCTTGGACAGTGGATCCGGGCCCTTTGTACCCGAGACCTGGAGCATCCAGATGTCCCGGCCATTCCCGGTCTTTCCGATGGAATTCAGCTGTACGATCCGGGAGTTCTGCTGAGCCAGCTGCTTCAGCGCGCTGCTCAGGCCGGCATAGTCATGATAGCCGGCAGCAGCCGTATTTTGTGCGTTGTGGTGCAGCGGGAAGATCAGCAGCAGACACAACAGCAAAGCCGCAGTCGCATACCTCGATAAGACTCTCATGTTTCGTTCTCCTCCGTTTCTTGGGTTGCCCCGGATCCAATGGGTAGGCAGAATCCCGGGATAGATGTATGACTCATGTGAAGCGTAAGCAAAAGGTTGGCAGAGTTCATCCTATATACAAATGTTTGACGATCAGCTTCTGTGGTTTCTTCCGATTCTTATTATTTTTTTTAGATTCTGTAATCAGCGATCCTCTAGCCTATAGCAAAAACCGGATTTTATCAAACCAGATTCCTGATCGAGAGGGATGCATCCTGAACCAGAGATTTCAATCGACGGGGCCGAATCGGGGAAGTCAGATCGTCTATCTCCGATCTGACTTCCGGCCTGCAGCCAGGCGCAGTTCGAGCTTCCCATAAACGTTGGCTCCTGGCTCGAGCGGGCGATATCCGCTCTGGGCGTGGCGGACATAGAAGCGTTCGGCTCCAGCGTTGCTGTAGCCCGCAATCAGCATGCGTACGGCATCACCGTCCACCCAACAGCGAACATAATCTTTCCCGTCCCCGGACAGCGTGGCAAATCCGCGTCCTTGGTTGTCCGATAGGACGGCCCACTCGACATTGGCCTTTGTGGACCGGAAGTCGCTGCTGCCCAGAGCGGTGCAGTCCGAAGACCAGGGCCAAGAGGGTGTAGTGCGCGGGCCGGCCGGGCCGCTCGGAGGATTTCCGGGGAACGCTCTGGCCCTGCCTGACAGGCGACCGATGTGGTCCTCCGGGTAGACAGACCACTGGCCCCTGCGGCGCCAGGTCAGCGTGTCGAATTCTCTCGGCAGCGCAAACACCAGCCCGATCTGGCGCGGATCGATCTCCTCGCGGCAGGTGAAGCGGTAATCCACTTCTAAGGCTCCGGTATTCCTGATTAAGAGCGTGTACTCTCCTTCAGCCTGATCATATGCCCCTGTCACCCGTATGCTAATGCCGTCGGCCGCGGTTTGTGCTTCCACGGTCTCTGCCTGCCAGCCGGTGCAGGCCTGGGTGAAGGGTGCGAATTCCTGGGCGGCGGGAGTCATCTGGGTCCCGCCCTCCCGGTTGAGGGGCAGGAGCATGAGCTGCGGGCCCCCGCTCAGGATGGTGCGGCCGTCGAGCCGTACGGAACGCAGCTGTCCGGTGCGGGCATCCAGGTCCAGTTTGAAATCCTCGGCGGTGACCGTGATCGAATCCCGGTCCTGGGTCAGGTCCAGGGACCCTTCGATCGTGAGCTCTGGTCCCGGGAAGCCTGCTGCTTTGGTTTGGGCCCCGATGGGGGTCTCGAATGAATCGACACCGAATCCCAATGGGCTGAAAAAATCCAGCCTGAGGATCTGATCTTCCAGGGCCTCCCCGGATATCGGGATGCGCAGGACACCCCGGTTTCGCGGCGGGATCGCAGCTGCCACAAGTCCGGTTCGTCCATCGCTTAGGGTCCAGCGGATGTCCATCTCCGCGATGTCGGTGAAGTCGTGCCGGTTCTCCAGCTCGATCTCCAGCGCTTCCCCATCCAGCGGGACGGCGGCCGCGGGAGTCAAGAGCCGGATGGGGGAGTAGGCCTTCTTGATGTGCCAGTATTCCGGCTTCTCACGGCGCCATCCGTCGAGCGGCCCCCAGGTGCCGTAGCCAACTGCCGTACCTTCTGGAGGAAGGAAGAAGGTGTCGTCGATGCCCGACCAGAGGGCGCCCCCCAGGATCCCGGGATCCCTGTACATCGCCTCCCACATGGCCTGGAAGGGAATGCCCCAGGCGTCCCTCAATCCGGGATCGGTCACCAGCTCGTACCGGTTGTAGGCGTTCAGGTGGCAGTACTCACCGAAAAGGAGCGGCCTTGAGACCTGAGGAGCCCTTGAAGGACCGTCGGGGCCCGGATAGTGGAAGTTGGCGATATCCGCGGTGCTGCCGGCGTTGTTGTAGTTGCCCCAGCACTGGTCATGAAAGGACACGGGACGCGAGGGATCGGTCGCCTTGACCATCTCCAGGACCTTGGCGAACAGCGGGCTCCAGCGGGACTCGTTTGCCAGGGACCACATCAGGATAGAGGGGTGGTCCCGGTTGAGCTCGATGGATTCCAGGTTGGCCAGCAACAGGGGCAGGAAAAACCTGCGGTCCCTGTAGTCCCAGCCCGGCTGGTTCCAGTTGGCATTGGCGCCGTGCTGCACCCAGCAGAGCGGGGCCTCGCATTCCACAAAGAGCCCCAGCTCGTCACAGGCATCCAGAAATTCCTCCGCAGGAGGATAGTGAGACGTGCGGATGTAGTTGATGTTGGCGGCGCGAAACTTGAGGGCGTCCTCCCTGCATAGCTTGGGGGTGAGGCTCCGGCCGCGAAGAGGATGAGCCTCGTGCCGGTTGATGCCCCGCAGCTTGATCGGGAGTCCATTGACCAGGACTCTGTCGCCCTGGACCTCAATCTGTCGGAAGCCGATGCGTCGGCGCAGGGTCTCCCGGATCCGCCCCCCATACTCCAGTGTGCAGGTCAGCGTGTAGAGATAGGGGTGTTCGTTGTCCCATTTCCTGGGCCCGAGCACGCTGAGAGATATGCTCCCGGCCTTCCTCTCGAGCGGGGAAAGAACGGGGAGGGGGATCCTTTGGGGTTGGATGTCGACCCTGTTTCCTTCCCGATCACGGAGGCTGACCTGGAGCACGGCATCTGTGACGCTGTGTTTCAAGGAGTTGAACACCTCCACTTGAAGGTCCAGCGTTGCATCTTGGTATTCCTTATCGAACTTTGTGATGGTGTGAAACCGTGACACAAAACAGTGGGGGACCGCCCACAGGCTGAGCTTGCGGGTGATGCCGCCCAGGGGATGGGCCGCATACTGGGTCCCGCTGGCCAGGATGTCTTCCAGTGAATCGTTCTTGACCGCCAGGGCGATGGTGTTCCGGCCCGGTTTGACAAGGCCGGTCACATCCATCTCGAACGCCGTGAATCCGCCCTTGTGTGATCCGGCGCGTTGATTGTTGATGAAGACCACGGCATCGCTGTACACAGCATCACAGCGCAGGATGGTCCGCAGCTTGAGACAGGAGGACGGGAGTTCAAATTCGCGCACATACGCAGCCGCCTTTCCGTCCGGGACCGTAAAGCCCTGCATGGCCCATTCACCCGGGACTTCTATGGCGTCCCAGTCCGAGGTCTCAGACAGATCCAGGTCGGAGAGACTGTGAGGAGGTGAGGGATTGAAACGCCAGACCCCATTCAGACTGATCTCGGTCTCGGTCAGATGTTGGGCGCGGGCGGGCCGGGGAGTCAGGCGGGGAGCGAACACGCCCTGCAGAGAGATGTCGAGGGTCAGATCCGCCTCGGGGAGAGAAACGATCACTTGAGCGAGATCGGATTTGCCCGCCTCCCAGGAACGGGGAATGGTGAAGCGAAAGAATCCTGCCTCGTCGGTCCGGGTAGCCAGTGATCGCGAGTGATCCGATAGGAAGAGGCGGACCTCGAGGTCCTCGTAGGGAAGATCCGGCCGGTTGCGGTCAAACAGGACGCCCTCGATCCCGCCCCGGCAGTCCCCATGGGCCTCGAAGACCGGATCCGGGAGCAGCCCGAGATGATTAGAATAGAGCTCGACCAGGGAGACGACGGCGTTGGGTCCCTGCAGGCTTCGGATCTTGAGCTCGCACGCGCCGTCCTCTTGGGGAAATGGCAGGTCCACGATGCAGTACACGATGCGGCCTTCGGGAAGCGGCAGTTGCTCCACCACGACCTCCCCGTCCAGCGTTACCTGTTGGGTCCTGGGCGCATCGGAGAGGAAGGTCAGGCGCAGGCGGTAGCGGGCTTCGGGTTTGAGCCCCGCCCAGGAAAACCACACATCGCCGCCGAAGGCTGCGGTCCGGACCGGATGCCCGGCTCGGGCCACGGAGAGGGGGACATCCTGTTCGGGGAAACTGTAGTCCGAACCGGCCGTGAGGTGGGGTTGAAGCCCTGGCTCACCCGCATTGTCTACGGCCACCCGAAACCACCGGGCCACCTGCTGATCGGCGAGATTGGGATCGGATGTGATGACCTGGGCCTGGATTGGCAGGAGGAGCCAAGAGAATAGTGATGCAATATAGAGCCCGAACCATAGAGCCTTACCTCGCAGACTGTCTATGACGTGGCCCGGCTGGTTGTCGATCCGGACATTTTCCCGTGAATCCATCCTTTGGACCATATTAACATATACGCAGCGAATATCTAAAGATTCTGTGCAGCCTGGATCTCGATCTGGCAGCATTCATCCGCAGCGGCAGCCACACCGCCGCCGCGATTACGCTACCAGCCCGGTCAGAAACGCAGGGTCAGGTAGAGATTGAATGTCATCCCCATGTAGAGGATGTTGTTCTCGAAGATCTCGCCCTCCACGACGTCGAACTCCCTATACCAGATGTTCTTGCGGTCATAGACGTTGAAGATCGAGGCCCCGAGGATGGACTGGCTGCCTGCGAGCCGGAATCTATAGCTGGCGGAAAGGTCCAGGCGGTGGTAGGCGGGGAGCCGGGCCCCGTTTTTCTCGCCCATCATGACGCGCTCGATGGTGCGCTGCCCGTCCAGGATTTCCTCTTCCTCGACTCCAACAGGCTCTGTGTAGGGGCGGCCGGTCGAGTAGATCCAGGTCCCGGAAAATGTCCAGTTCCGGAGATCGTAACTGCTCACCAGCTTAAACTCGTGCGTCTGGTCATGCAGGGCCGGGAAGGGATCAGCCTCGAGTTCGGGGAAAAAGTGTTCCACCCTGCTTAGCGTATAGCTGATCCAGCCTGTGTAGCTCCCAAATTTTTTCTGGACAAGGAACTCCAACCCCCGGGCTTCTCCCGTGCCCGAATAAAAGAACTGGTCGTAATCGATGTCCTCCTGCGAGGGCGTAAAGCGCAGGGCATATTCCGTCAGGCCGCTGAGATCCTTGTAATAGGCCTCCACATCGAACAGGAAGGTCTGGGTTTCGTAGCTGATCCCGAGGATGTAGTGAGTGGCCTTGCCGTAGGGGATCGTGGCTCCGTCTGAAAGGACCCAGAAATCCCGGTTGCCCTGTTGCGCGTCTTCCCGCACGATGTTGTTGATGATCTGAGAGTATTGGCCCCATGCTCCCTTGAGCCGGATCCGGTCTGTCAGGCTCAGACTCACAGCCAGACGGGGTTCGGTGAAGGAGTCGCCCGTCATGTCGAAGTAGGTGTAGCGCAGTCCCGGAGTCAGGGTAAAGCGGCCCAGGATGGTCCAGCGGTCCTGGAGATAACCTGAGTACTGAGTGCCGCTATCCGAGCGGTTGAGGATGCTCAAGAAGGGGCGGGGGGCCGTGGAGCTTTCCTCGTCTTCTTCTGTTGTGAGACCTTCCACGTCGTAGCTGTATTCGACTTTGTTCCTGGTGGCCTGGAATCCGAACTCCATCTGATTGGAGGCGTGGAGATGGAGAGAATTGTCCCACCGGAAAGTCATATCGGCCAGGTCGTTGTCCTCGATGGTCCCCCGGGAAAAGCCACGGTTTTTGAAGAATTCCGGGGGTTCCCAATCCGGATCTTCTGATGTGAATTCCAATTCGCTGTTGCGACTCGTATCCACCTGATTGAGATATTGGGAATAGCCGATCAGGAGGTGGCTCTGGAACGTGTCACTCCACCTGCGCGTCCAGTTGGCGCTGAAGCCCGTGTTACCCCATTTCCTGAGGTCCGAGACATCGATGCTGCCCGAGACCTGGATCCCCGACTCCGCGAACCTCTCAGCTGCAAAGGAGGGGAACCCCTGCACCCGGGAGTTGTCCATGTTGTCCAGGCCGTTGTAGAAGCTGATGAATGTCAGGTCTTTGCTGCTGGGGCGGAAAGTCAGTTTCGAGTTGATATCATAGAAGTAGGAGGTAGGCTGCGTTTCGCCCATCATCTTACCCATGCCTCCGCCTCCTCGTCCCCTGAAGTTGCCCTGGGCCGTGTTGTTTTCGGACACCAGGCCCAGGATGCTGTTATAGAGCGGGGTCTGAAAGGAGCGCCGGCCGGCCAGCACGAACGATCCCTTGTCCCAGAGTGGAGCCTCGACGAGGCCGTTGAGGGAGAGGAGGCTCAGACCGCCGCTCCCGTGGACCGTCTGGCCAGAGCCGGGCTTGCCTGTGAGCTCCATGATGCTGGAGAGTCGGCCTCCGTACTTCGACTCGTATCCACCCTTGCTAAGGCGGACCTCACGCACGGCCTCCATGTTGAAGGCGCTGAAATACCCGAACAGGTGGTCGACATGATAGACGGTGAAGCCGTCGTACATGATGAGGTTCTGATCCGGGGTTCCGCCCCGGACATAGAGACCGGAGGAGGATTCCTGGCTGCCGCTGATGCCGGGCAGGAGTTGGAGCGCCCGGAAAATGTCTTTTTCTCCCAGGCTGGGGAGCGTTTCGATCTGGCTGGGAGTGATGATCACCTCGCTGACCTTCTCATCGGAGGTGCTCATCAACGGTAGCTCGGCCATAACAGTGGCCTCGTGCGATTCCGGGGCTAGCTCGAGCTTGAAATTTACCACTACGAGCTTGTTGGCCTGGACAACAACGGTCTTTTCTTTCTCTTCGAAGCCGTCCAGGGAAGCTATCAGGGTGATCATCCCCTGCGGTATACTGTCGAACCTGTATGTTCCTAGAGTATCGGTGGAGGCACGATAGAGAGTATGTGAGATTGTAACGGCCACCCCCGGCAGGGGCGTGCCGTCCTCCATTGTGATCCGCCCGGTGAGGCGGCCGTTGGGCCGGCCGGTCTGAGCGTTTAGCTCCAGCGTGGGGAGCAGGATTAGGAAAACCATCGGAAGCAGGATGCGTCTAGTCATTTTGACTCCTTGTCACAGATGTTTGCGGTATCGGTGCATGGAGCGCATAGTTTTCGTTGCGGTTCTTAGAGAGAAAGACGGGGCGGCAATCGCCGCCCCGGTTACTGAGAAAGGGATCGGGTGAATGGAATAAATAGGAGGTTATGAGAGCGGATCTATCGCCAGATGAATCGTGGCCCATATTTTTTTCCCTTTGAGTAGATCTTGATCGAAATTCCCGCTGCTTGCGCCGGGACGTCCGCGTTTCCCACCGCCGCCCCTCCCGCCTCCGGCGCGGCTCCCGGTTCCGCCGCCGCGTGAGCTCCCTCCCCGGCCGCCACCCATGGACTGCTGCATCTCCTCCCTCTCGAGCTTCGGAATTTCCAGTCCTATCCCGATGTCCTGGCCGGTCTGAAGAGTGAGTGCGAACGGAAGGCGCGATTCTACGGTAAACGGGAGCCTGAGCTCATAGACGAACATCCCCTGCGACACCTCCACAGCGATCTCCATCCCCTCGAGCTGTTCGATCTCCATCCGATCCAACTCCAATCCTTCCGGGTCCAGGAATCTGAGTTCGTCCAGGGATTCCAAAGAGGCCTTATGAACGTCCTCTTTGATCTGCTCCGGGTCCCGCCCTTCCGGATCTCTCCCCGGTTCCATCCCGAATCGCTCCCTGGCACCGATGGGGTAGTTGATGCCGAACGATCTGTCCTTTCGGCCCGCAGGATCGATCCAGAGGATCAATCCCATGCTTAGAGCCTGGCGGCTGAGGGTGGGGTCCTGGGTGATGAGACATACATAGAGATTCTCGCGGTCGTTCACAATTCCGATGGAGGCTTTTTCGTCTTTGAGGTAATACAGGATTCCTCTCCATTCTGAAGAATCGCCGTCGATCGTGATCGGTTCCTTTAGCCAGAGGCTGTCCAGTTCGTAGTCCCTGCACCCGGCTTGGGTGAGGACCAGCAACAGGGCCAGGAAGGCCCCTGCCGCCAGCCTGGTGATAGGATCTGACCGAAACATGGTTGCCCTTATTCTCACTTCGGGATATCTTCCGGAGCCCGGCGGAAGTGCCGAGGCCGAAAGTCACGGCTGGGAACACGGCTCCGCATGCTTCCGCGCCTTTGCCCCATCCGATCCTGGCCTAAACTTTGCAGGGCTTCCTTCTGTTCCGTAGTCAGCACATTCTGGATCTCGTCACGCTGCCGCATACCTTCGATCCGCTGCTCCGCCCGGATCTCGGAGTTATTAAGCATCAGGGCCTTGAGCCGGTCATAGTCCAGGTTTTCTCGGTCCAGCATGAGCTTTTTCTGTTCCAGCCTCTGTGTGTTCCTGGCATTCTGCTGTTTCACCCAATTCTCTTCCTGCTTGAGTTTCAGTTCTTGGATCTTTGTGAGCTGTTCATCCGAGATGTTCAGCTCCTCCTGTCTCGCCTCCAGCATCCGGAGCAGCCCAACCGAGCGGGGCCTCGTGAATGACCTGTTCTGGATCCTTCCCTGGGAGGGCCGCTGGGTTCTGAGACCACGGACCTGCTGGTCCCTCTGAGAGGATGCCAGGACGAAGCTCGTGATCGTCATCAGACCCGCGAGCGTCAACAATGTCAATGATGATTTTTTCATTTCAATTCTCCTTTGAAAACGTGTGATCTTGTCATGCACCAGGTTAGACCGTTTCCCAGGTTCGTTTATTCCCCCATGCAGTGTTCCGGAATTTTCCGAACCAGCGCGAGAATTGATAATGCGAAGATCCCCAATGGTGGGGGAAACAGGATCTTGTGAGGTGTGGGTCTATCGATTCAGCAAGTCGAGGAGCCTTTGTCGGTGCTCCTCCTTGATCTGGTCGTATTTGCGCTTCTGTTCCTCTGTCAGGATTTCGGCGATCGCCTTATCCTGCTGTTCCTGCCGGTTGATCCATCGGCCTAACATGACCTCTATTTCCTGGGAATCTTGCCCGAAGGTAAAGGGAAGAGCTATATTCTTTTGTTGAAAGAGGCTGCCGACCTGGGCTCTCTGGTCCGGGGTCAGATCGAGGCGCTCAGCCAGTTGCTCTAGTTCCTCAGAGCCGGGGCGCATCGTACGTTTGCCGGGCTGTATACCGGGTCGCCTGCTCTGTCCGGGCTTTCCGAATGCGCGTGGGCCGAGCTGCCTTCTGCTTAGTATTCGTTTCTGCTCCGGCGTCAGGAGTGGATCCAGGGCGGCTTCCAGCGCCTTCATGACCTCCAGGGTCCTCTGCATGAGCTCTTCCCTGATATTGAGGAGTGCAGTGCCGTGCTCGTCCAGGATCCTGCGGATCTCCTTGTACTGTTCGTCTGTCGGATCAAGCATCTGTTCCATACTGATGACCAAGGCAGCCGGATGTCCCCAGGCGATGGTCCTGCCGATCCTCCGTTGGAGGAGGGCGCGGTTGAGCAGGGCGCCTAGGGCCACCCCGATGATGAGCGTCAGGACGATGATGAGCGTGATTTTCGCTTTGATGTTCATGGTGTTTTCTCCATCAGAACAAGGGGAGCCGCATAAGCTCCTCATGCGTTGCGTCTGAAGCGAAAAAGATCTCCTCGGGAGAGAGCTTATCGCCCAAGTGTAGGTTGTAGGTCAAGAGCAGCAACATGGCCACGGCGCCGGCGATGGCGAAGCGCCGGAACAGGGTGAGCAGGGTTGCATAAAACAGTTCCCAGCCATTGGATCCGGCGGCCGAGGCGTCGAGCCGCCCCATCACTCGATCCGCGAAGCCCGGTGCGAAGGAGCCTATCGCCCCACCGGACAGCATTTTCCTTTGCCGATGGATCTGGTCTCTTTCTGCCCGAAGCTCCGGGGAGCGTTCGAGGGCCTTTTCCAGCCGCGCTTGCTCCTTTTCCTTCAACCGGCCCTCGAATGACCGGTAGAGAAGCCGTGAAATTTTCTTGTTCATTTTCCATCCCTCACTGTAGGCTCTTTATCTTTATATAAAGGCTCCAGGATCTCCTTCAGCTTCTGCTGGCCCCTGGCCAGCCTCGAGAGCACGGTGCCCTCGGGCAGCCTGAGGATCCCGGCCGTTTCTCTTGTTGTGTAGCCATCGATCAGCCTGAGCACGATCACCGCCCGGAATTTGGGATCCAGGCTCTGCAGCCCCAGGCTGACCAAGCGTGACATCTCATCCCGTCGTTCGGTCCCAGGATTGTGTGCTACCGTTTCCAGCCTTTCCTCGCCGTTGAATACGTAATTAGCGCGCCGCCGCCCTCTGCGCTTGATCTCGTTGAGGCAGAGGTTGATGGCGATACGCGTGACATAGGTCCCGATCGAGGACTCGCCCCGGAAACCGCTCAGGGCCTTGTAGAGCCGTATGAAGGCCTCCTGTCCGACATCCTCGGCCTCCGGGCCCGGCCCTAACATGGCGATCACGGTCGCCGCCACCTGAGATTCAGATTTCTTGATCAGCTCCTTGAAGGCATACTTATCCCCGTTCAGGATTTCATCGATCAGGCTCTGGTCGTCCAGTTTTATCCTCGCTCGGGGCCAATAACCGGCAATCGTTTTTCCTTGGAGCACGTTTCTTCCATTGGATTAGACACTGATACGAGGAGATTTATTCCCATCGGGATATTCCCTGGGGACTTCCCCCCTAGGATCAACCCTGTTTCTCGACTCAAGCCGGTTTCCCTGCGCCAAGGGTGTCCCCCTGGGGGACGTCCCTCAGCGGGCTAGCCGGTTGTCCAGTAGGGATTGACCAGGTCCTCGAATATGGCCATGGCAGCCT